>Ga0181590_10000454_pt1 | contig 32713 bp, 25 predicted proteins | sample 071ome_34_FD_132446 | JGI IMG/M metagenome (GOLD analysis project Ga0181590, IMG submission 132446) | Coastal salt marsh microbial communities from the Groves Creek Marsh, Skidaway Island, Georgia - 071411BT metaG (megahit assembly) | ecosystem: Environmental > Aquatic > Marine > Intertidal...
GTACCTGTATTTGCAGAACCTGACGAACCGTAGCTGTAAGTGCCGACATCAATGTTAGCAACATAAATTTCAAGTTGACCTGTTGCAGAATTATAGTCTTTATAAACAACATTACCGTTAGCAGTGTCTAATATATTGTAGCCAAAAGTAGTATTGCTAAAAGGTATAGAGATGTTTGCAGGCAAGTAACCTATCCTGCCACTGTTGTTTGCAATAGTTGCATTTGATGACGCAGCAGTACCTTGTGTGCCATCAGCAAAATATGTTTGCAAAGGAACTGTGGCTTGACTTACAAATTTGTTAACAACTGAATCACCGTTTTGAAATATACCAACGTTAGTAACAAAATCAACTTCGACATTGTACCACTTTGTTCCTCTGGTTTTTAGTGGTATGTCTGGATTATAACTATTCGGAGTGTACTGTTCAAAAGTTTCGTCACTTTCCCACACTTCGCCTAAATCGTCGCTGTCATTGTCTGTCCAAGTAAAAGTTTCTGCAGTACCAGGTTTGTAATTCAGTGTTGTGAATGTGATTAAATCTTTACTTGCGTTATTTGTGCTATCAGCAACTTTTACGTTGTTGATGTTGTAAAATTTTAAATCGTTTTTACTCTGTACAATATATTGCTGACCTCGTAGTGTCACAGTATACTTGTAATTTGATGTAGTAATTGCAGAATAAGTAAACAGCAATAACCAGCTGGCATCTAAATTTGTACCGCTGGTGTTGCCAGCATATGTAGGCGACCATTTGCTAGTTTTATCTAAATTAGTATTAGTAATAACATACCAGGAATCAGCGACTGGATCATAACCTAATCCAAAGTTGCGCTTGTTATCCATTTCTGCTTTTATACTAGATTTTTCTGAAGCTATAAAACTTTTGCGCATGGTGGAAATAAATTCTCTAGGAGACCAACCGTCTTGTATAGCAGCACTTAATTTAAAAGGTCCAGTGCTTGTGCTCAATCCGCTGCTTAATGCACCGTTGTTTGCAACACTAACAACTCGCGCCCACTGATACTGTGTTTGATCAGATGGATTTACAAATTTTAACAAATTATTATCAACAAACATTTCAAAACCTGTGCCAGATGAATTGACTAGCACTCGTGTGGTCCCTGATGATGATTCTTCAAAATAACCTGTGATGTTTTTACCTGACACTGCTGGCAACGTTTTCCAAGTTACAGATTTAGAAGTAAGATTAAACTTGTCTGGGTCTGCACTGGTCCACACTTGTCTAAAGTTTTCATAAACAAAGTTATTGAGGTTTTTGTTTTTCAACATCAAAGGTATATCATAATCTATAGATTCTGATGTGGTATTGTTTTCAGATATAGTTGTACTGTCAGTGCCGTTAATAAACTCTCTGTACAACGCTCCGTCGCTGGCAAAAGTTTCTAGGTTTTGATATGTGCCTGTTGGGTCGTTGATATCAATGTATCTACTATGGCCTGCATGCGTTTTGTTTATTGCTTTCAGCTTTAATATATTTGTTGTTTGACTAAAAGGAAAAATATTATAGTCTTGCGCACTTACCATACGATTCTGTGTATAGTAAACTTGTGGCGCACGTTGTTTAATTGCCGTGAGTGTTTCAGGCGGTAAACTGTTACTCACACTTTCTTGTAAACTGAATGTGAGAGTTAAGGTAAACGCAGTACCTTGTGCATTTTGATAAGGTATATTTACTTTTACATTTCTTGCATCTTCTGGTTGCAATGTAAATGTTTCTGGGTCACTTGTTCGGTAACGTAAACGGAATAATCCAAACGGAATATCGCCAAAGTTGCCATCAGGAAATCTCAGTTTAATACCTGCGTTATTTAAATTTTCTATAGAATAAAGTGTTCTAGTTCCGAGAGCAACATCATTGTAATTTAGTGTTTGCCCAATTGTGTTTGGAATCTGCGTCCATTTTTGTAAAACAGTTCCATTAGATTCAATCTGCTGTAAAAATACATCAGTTTCATTTATGTTACCAACATCAACATTTTGTGTTCTATTTTCAACTCTGGTGGTATAGTTATAGTCTGCTGAAGATAATGTTCCTTGCTTGAACATTACAAAAAATCCAGAATTATTACTGCTTATGCCGGTGCCGTCGTTTCTATAGACTATGTTAAAATTATCAACAGGATCTGGGTGTCTCTCAAAAAATGTTCCTGCATCTTTAAAATCAGGATTAACAACCTGGAAGTTACGTTCTACGCCTGAAACTGATAATTCAAAATCATATGCAAGAGGTGCGGTAGCCGGAGTATTGATTTCATACAACTCACAATTTATGTCATTCACGGTTCCTGTTTTAGTTGGTGTACTAAATCTATTAGTAACATTCATAGCAGAGTTTAGAATGGTTATAAACTGTTCATATGCGTCTGGATTGTTTGCATCATCCCAAAATATGTTGATGTTGTTCAAGTCATTACCCAAACTGTCTGTTATTGGCTCGTTTGTTCTCACAGCAACAATTTTCATTAATCCACTAGCAGGCACATTTCTGCGAGGATTGTATCCAAGCATACGTGCTAGTTTGAACACAGAGTCTCGTCTTTCAGCAGTTTCTAAAAAGTTTTCTCTGCTGTTTAGATCCATTCTAAAAGCAAGAGATTGCGACAAGTATGCAAGTAATTCTATAATAGCAATAAATTCACTGCTATCAATATAGTCATTAAAGTTTTCTGGGAAATTTGTACGCACATAGTCAACTAGCGCAGATCTAATTGTGTCAAAATCGTATGCTTGAAAATTTACTTCGCTATATGCTTTATATGCTACTTTCCAGTCCTCAGCAGCAAATAAATTATTTTGTCTGTTGATTAGTGCCATAACTACAGTTGCTCTCTTTCGAATTCAAGATATAAAGTGTCTTTGCTGTTTAGCAGAACATAGTTTAATTCCACTTCTGCTCTCAGCGCATTGTCCGAATCGAACAATTTTATATCTACTAATGTTACTCGTTGATCTTTGTCAATTATGCGTTTGATGTCTTCTTTAACTTCTTCTGAAGTAAACATATCATCTGGGTTCATTAACAAATCCCAAATAATACTGCCAAAGTTTGGACGCATAACACGCTCACCTATTCTAGTGTTAAATTCATTTAGCAAATCTCGCTTAACTAATTCTATATCAGTTAATGCATATGGGGCTTTAATTTTGCCCACTGTGCTGAATCCTTTGAATAATGTTGCCATACTCATATTTATCTATTCTATTAACAATAGTTTTAATTTCCTATATTATGGGTGCATAAATAAATCGTTGCATAATTATTACACAGTGTTACAAAATGTTTTAATTATTGTACACTTTAAAAAAGGAGAAAATATGAGTAGATCATTATATAAACTAGTAGGTACACTTGCAATGGTAGGCGCAGTGTTCTTTACTTCAACAGCGCAAGCAGAATTAACTGGCACAGTAACCGCTACAAATAACTATTTGTGGAGGGGGTTGTCACAGTCAAGAAACTTGCCAGCAGTACAGGGTGGAGCAGAGTACAGCATTGGCGATTACTATGTAGGTACATGGGTATCGAACGTAGACTATGCAGAAAATGATCGGTTTTCATATGAACATGATATGTATTTTGGTAAAACTGGCGAAATAGGCAGTATTGCTTATGATGTTGGTTACCTTTACTACAACTATGACAAAAATGCAGAATTTGATTTCAGCGAAGTATATGGATCAATTAGTGTTGCAAATTTAGATTTGTCTTTGTATGTTCTTGTGGATACTGAAGCGTGGGAAGGTGCTAACCAAGACTTCGGGTTTGGTGAAGCAACGTATGTTTCAGCAGACTACACAATTCCGCTAAGTAACGGCGTAGAAGTTGGATTGCATGCTGGTCACCATCAGGGTGATTTTGTTACTGCATTTAACGGCACACCTGACAGCTATAGCGATTATAACGTCAGTGCTAGTAAAGACAACTTCACATTCTTAGTATCTAAAACAAACCTAAACCAGGACACAAACGGTGCGCCGAACGACAATGATGAAACCAAAATTGTTGTATCGTACACACTAACATTTTAAAAAACGGTTGACATATACTTTTGTATGTGTATAATAAGGGGTGTAAGGCAACTTACACCCTTTTTTTTAACAATTAAAACATGAGAATTAAAAATGTTTAAGTTTAACAGAGAGTTCGACGAAATTTGGAAAAAAGCAGAAGAAACAAATAATCGTCTGCACAAATCTCGTTTTTTGAAAATCTTTCAGCAAAACAAAAGATTTTCCACAGTGGGTCTTTATGACTCTGAAACTAAAAAATATGTTATCTTTGATAGCATTAATTTTGCTGGTAATTTTCGATATGAAAAGAATACTATGCCCGCAGAATTCATTGAAATGAAGCGTATGCTTTCAAATGCCTGAATAAATATGTGTAAGGAAACTTACACATATTTTTTTTACAAACATGAAAAATCCAAAAAAAATCGATTCACTGTCTGAAGCAAATCAACAAATACATGTTCTACGTGCTGAAAATCAACTTCTCAGATCCGAAATAGAAATGTTGAAGCGTACTATTGCTGAAGAAACCAGTGCAAGATACGATGCATACAAAAAACTAGGAAATCGTTTAAGTAACAATGTCTGAGTTGGTCAAGTAACCATCTCGTGCTGTTCTTATTTCAACTGCTTGTTGTTTAAACGATTTTCTTGTAGCACTCATGCCGTCGGGTAGCGGAACACCGTCTGGCGTTTGAAAAAGTTCACCTTCGAATTGTCTTCGTTGTACATAATCCGGTCTTGTTTCTGTTACTCCGCTTACATTATTGGATGTAAACTCCATCATTGCATTAGGAACATCTTTATAATTACCAGAATTAAGTACACGCAATGCACTGCTTTTTGAGAAATTATTAGGACCTATATGGTCTGCAAAACTTGTTAAAGCAGACAACTGATTGTCTGAAATAGGCACACCAACTGTGCGAGTTACCATATTTGCTGTGGTGCCTAGCTTTGCAGCAGTTAACAGTTGACTACTTGCTCCACCTAACCCACTTCTAAAATCAATAATTTTTCTACCTTGTTTATCAACAAAAATATTACTGGCTCCATCTCTGATAGAAATAATTCCTTGAGACTTGAGACTTTCTTGGAATTCTTTAGGACTTTTTGCCAGTCTTTGTAAATTTCCTATTTTGTTACTGAAAGCTCGCATGTCGCCTCTTTGCAAATCGCTCGGTATGCCGGAAGTGTCAATACCTACTCGTTTTATTCTTGCAGTGTACTCGCTAATCTTATTGTTTACTCCTAACACTGTTGAATTACCAACTGTGGTAACAGGGTTTCTTACCGAAGGAATACTGCTACTTAATTGATTTGTTAGCCTTTGCTGTAATGCACCGCTTAACTGTTTCTGTTGTGCGGGGGCAAAATTATTAGAAACATTTTTTGGAAAATCAAACTGTGGCAATGCGCTAGGTCCGTTGCCTGTATAACCTGTGCCGTTTTTAAAACCAGATGGTGAATTATCAGCTGCTGGCACAGGGTCTCCTGCAGCATTTGTCATGCCTGTACTGCCAGCTGGTAGAGATTTCTTAAGTGTTTCGTCTGGGACTATATTGTCTTGATCATCATTAGTTGGGTCAGGTATAGCATGGCCCTCAAATGGTTCAGCAGTCACCATTGTTGACACAATAGTGGTTATAGTGGGTTTAGGACCTGTACGTTTGCCGTCTGTGGTCAGAGGGCTATCTGAACTCTTGTCATATTTTGGATATTCTAATGCTGCATCTTCTATGCCAACAGTGGGTATAGGTGTAGCGGTTGCTGATGCACTAACACTGGGTGCATCTGGGCCGCCACTGTTCATCAAAATAGTAGTTCCTTTTAACGTAACGGAATCACTTGCTTGATGTGTTATCTGCGCTCCGGCTTTTACAGTGCTGTCTCTGCCTGCTTGTGTGCTGTCTGATGCTGCAACATTTTTAAAAAAGTTTTTACCAGATGTGCTGTAAAAATCTCCTGCTGAATTCATATGTAGTTCGCCAGTCACAGCAGTTGCAAGTAAATTACCTGACGTTGTACCTGCTACTATGTTTGTGTCGCGCTCAGACTGTAGATTAATTTCACCGCCTGTGCCTCCACCTACACCTGTATAACTACCGGCTGTGTTGTCAGCGGCAGCTTTGATGTTAACGTTTTGTCCTGCTTCGATGTTAACATTATAGTCTGCTCGAATATTAAAATCTTGTTTTGCTCGCATGTTTATGCTGCCTTCAGCAAACAAATACACTTCGCCGGATTGACTAAACTCCATCCACACCTTGCCTTCTTTGTTAATGATATAGATAAAGCCATTAGTGTCATCAAGTAAAATTTGATTGCCTTGTGCTGTTCTAATTCGTATATTTCGCGTGGCTAAATGGTCATCTAATGTTATGCTGTGACCGCCTAATCTGTAATCAAACTTATCAGGGTCTCTGGGTCCAGGGGTGAGTATACCAAATACTTCGGATGGACTTTCTCTTCTGAAAGTGCTTTTGCCTGCTCCTCTTACAGGATCTAGGGCGAGTCCTTGAGTTGTAATTGCTTCTGCTAGTGTATGTTGTATAGGTCTGAACGTGTCATTGTGGTTGATATCCGCTGTTCTTTTATTCTTTTCCATGGTAGGCAAATTAAAATTTGGTGCTTGATATGTTTTGCCTCCAGCGTTGCCCGGTAACATATAATTAAATTTGTCGCCAAATAAACAACTAATAACCAGCGGATACTTTGTGTTGCCGTCGCCAAAACAAACAAGCACAAGATTTCCCATATCAGGAACTACCCCTAAGAATCCATAACTGCTAATTGTGTTGTCTGGTTTTTGTAAATCTGTACCAATCTGTCTAGGATCAGTTGTGCCTGCAAAAGGACTAGTCCATACAGCATCAAAATAACCTGCTGTTGAATTTTTATCTTTGCTGATAGCAGGAATAAACACTCTTACTCGGCCAGTTCTGCTAACATCTTTAGTAGAAACAATTTCCGCTAGAAATATACCGAATACAGCATCTTTACCTTGATTAAGTTTGTGTAAAGGATTATTTCGACTGGTGCGATTACTGTTAGCGTTATAAGCCATTACTCAGTGTCTTCCTCTTCTGATCTTTCTAATTTTCCAAGTTTGTTCAGTTGCAACGATGTTTCTTTGATTAAATTTAATTCTTGACTAAACTGTCCGCCTGAAAATATGTTAACAACACGTCTACACATATATATTCCTGTAATAAAGTAAGCAGTGCCGTCTTGTGTCCAGTAACCGGAGTTGCTATCTTCATCTGCTACATCAAAATCATATCGCTTAGGTGTTTGTATGTCAAACAATATATAATTATCGTTGCCGGCTAAATGCAGGTGCTCCTCATTGGACTTGTTTTCAGTGTCTTCTGCACCTGATGCATGTGGAGTTACTTTGCCTACGTCTGTTTTACCCAACCAGTACGGGTCTCCTTTTATTTCCATGTCTAGCGTTACTAAAAAGTCTGTTGCAGAATGCTGTTGCATGAGATAACCAAATATAGTGTTTCTCGGTGTGCCGTTGTATGTGCCATCTTCTGCCTGATTAGGTATGCCACCTGTTTGAATAGCAGGCTCTGGCGTGCCGTTGTCTTCAGTGTCTCCGTCACTGTTATTCAATGCTCTTGCTGTATTTCTTGCTTGTTCTACTCCCACTGCTGTGCCTACACGCTCTGACACACTGCCTATGATATCTCCTGCATACACATACCCGCTTAGAGTAGGAGAATAGTCTGTGCCGTCTTGATTAGAAAAAGCATCGCTTTGTGTATTTTTAGCAGCATTGCTCAATGCCTGTGCTGAAGATCTATTTGCAAGCACAGATTTAAGTGTTTCTGCAGACTGACTGTTTCTATTAGTGGCTGCATCTCTGATGTCAGCAGCTGAAAAGCCTAATTGCTTGCCAAGTTCAGATATCTGATCGGGTCTAGCATTGTCCACTATGTCGCTCACAGCATCTCGATTAGTAGCCTCTACTGCTTGTGTTGCTAGATCTTCACTGGTTAAATCATCGGTAACAGAGGCTTGACTAGAAATAGTTTTAGCCATCACAGTGCTAAAATCTCCACTGAAGCCTCCGGTTGGTGGCAGCAACATAGCATGAGCTGCTTTATAATCAATTTTGCAATTTAATATTTGATCGTTAAGTCCTGTAAACAAATAATGATATGCTTTGAAAATATCAATCTGATCTACTCTGGTTTGTATTTCGTCTCTGGATAGATTAGTATTTTCGTCAGCACTGGCACCTACTGTGGTTTTAGCTGTGGCATATATAACTGGCTTGAAAGTTATCTTTTTAGCATATGCATTTCTTTTAGTATCGTAGGTTGTATAAGAAACTCCAGTATTCACTCTGACCCAATTTACAAATGCCTGTTCTTTATTAACCTCAGTGTTTGATGAATCTGATATATTTTGTGATCGTGTTATTCTGGTATAATACTCATCGTTCATAGACAGCAGTGTCTGTATATATCGTTCTATGGTAACACCTTCTCTGACTGTCACTCTATTTTCAGCAACTATTATATCCACAGGACCTTCGTCTTTGGTAGCAGATTCCAATAAGTCTTTGTATTCAGACTCCTCTTTATCTTCTAATTCTGGATTCATTATCCTGTTTATTTCTTCTGCTCTAACATCACTATCAGTAACCAGACTAAGATCACTCAATCCGTATGGGCCGCTGGATAATCCAGATATATCAATGTTATACTCGTCTTGTACTTGATATGCATCATAGTTTTCTTTCACATGATCGTTAATTTTTTTGACAAGATTTTCAACGTGCTCTGGAATTGTTGTGCCCACAGATTCCATCTTCTTTGGTATGCGAAAGTGATGATCTGCATAACCTGTGTGGTCCATTGCTACACAGCTAAATTGATATACGCTGCCTTCATCGTTAATCTCCAGAGATACTGTGTTTATAACCATTCTAAATCGATAAGGGCCTGCCGCAGCAATTGGTTTGCCGCCGGCATCTGCTTCGTCTAAATCTTCTGAATAGCCTTTAAAAACAATTTCTAAAAACAAAGGAACATCGTTTGAAAAAATTTGATCGCCTAAATATGCTCTTGCTGCAATAATCTGATCTAAGAAATCGGCGGCTCCTGGTTGTACAATATCAAAATTTATTGTTGAAAAAGCAAATGAATTACCTGGTCCTACTGCACTGGTGATTTCAATGTTATCTATTTGTACACCGGTAACTCCTGTTTGTGCAAGAACCACAGTCTGTGAAGGATCAGCTGTCATAGCATCATGCAAGTACCCTCCTCTGTTATCAGATGCAGTGCTGCTTGTTCCAGGATCGTTTGTTCGTGCAGATGTACCCGATTGCGGCGGAGTAGTAGATGCTGACCCGCTAGCCGAAGTTACAGGAGGTATCATGTATAACTTTGCGTTGTACTGAAAATTCTCTACTTGGTCTAGTACATTTCCGTATACATTTCTTTTGAGAAACGGATCGTATTCTTCTGCTGATTTAATTGTCATGTTATGTGATTATACTTTCTACTGTTTTTTTACTGGGCAAAGATATTTCAGTACCTTCATTAAAGTCTTTAACAGGATCTTCTATAATATCTATATTTCGCAAAACAACTATCCACCATACACGAGAATTTCCGTATTTGTCATACGCTAACAAATCTGGACGCTGATGATACTTGGGCTCTATGACATACTTTTCGTCGGAAACACTTTTAGGTATAGTAGGCAGGTTATTGATATCTAAGAATACATCATAAACCCCAGTGCTTTTTAAAAAACTATCTTTTCTATGAAAACTGGCCATTATACAAATCCATCCTTATAATTTTTACCGGTAGTAAATGATTGCAAATCGAATCTCTTGCGCAATTTGTGAGGTGTATAGCTTGGCTGAAGAGTAACTTGTACGTTCATGAGAACTGGCACAAATGTTGTTTCATCGCCTACTACAGCAGTTTTTACTGGCACATAATCAACATCCGAAGGATAGTTTATGCTGTAAGATGTCACCACAACTGGCACTTTGTTAAAACCATGTTGTCCTAAATATTCAAACAACATAACAGGCGGCGGTGTTCCGTATAGTCCACTTGCAACAGCAGAGTCTCCAAAGAAGCTCTTTGTACAAACTTTTAAGAAATGTATAACGCCTAATAGGTACTGTGCCTCCTTGGTAGTGTTAGCAGAAAAATCTGCTGTAACTGGTATTTGCGGTGGCGTGGTGTTTTTATAAGTCATCAATGGATAGTTCTGGCCATGAAAATCTGGCATATTATAGTTAACCTGCGAGCTTAATAATATGTCAGGTGTGTATTGCCAAACTAATCCATTTGTTTCATGCAAGGGCTTTAACAAATAATCTATTTTTGTACCGCCGGTAGATGGTGCACCATCACCCTCTAATTCCCCTTTCCAGAACAAAGAGCGGCCACCATCTTTTGGTCTCAACCTAGCTCTCCAATCAACATTTGTGGTTATACCGCTTTGCACACCACTTTGAGTTACTTGATCGCTAAAAGTTGATAGCTGAGTGCTTAAATCAGTTAGGTATTGCTGATTACCTGACCCACTAGAATCTGCACCAGAGCCGGAGCCTGTGCTTCTAGCTGTTCCTGATCCTGTTCCGCTTTGAGTAAAAGTTGGCATTTCATTTCTCCTATACAGTATTTATCGCTTTCATAATACACTGTTTTAATTGCCGAATCCTAATAAATATCATTGACATAGTAATGTTTGACTGTATAATAGTATATAGAACTGGAGATAACAATAATGAAAAAAGCAACAACAGTTAACTATCTAAACAACAAAGATATACTAAAAGAAATACACAAAAGCAAACTTACATATTGTTATGTTGAAGATATAAAATACACAGACTACGACATAATACTAGACGATATAAGCAAAATTAATGCTAAAACAATAAAACAAGCCAAAGAAAACAAGTCTGCAAAAATGCAGAGTCTAGCTTACGCTGCTGCAATGGTAAACCACGACAAAGCAGATTATAAAAACAAACCAAAGCAAAAAGAATTTGCTGTAGATCCCAGCTCGTTTTCAGACGAAGACGTTGTGTTTCGTGTTATGACATATGAACACATTCCTGAAGAAGAAGGTCGCAAAAAGAATCCAAAATCTATAGCAGATGAAAAAGCCAAAGTGAATTTTCCTCCATTCAAGCAGTATGCTTATCAAGGCACAGAATTAAAAGAAGTTGTTCGCAGTCATTGGAGAGGCACACTAGTAAGTGGCAGTTTTTGCACAGAACACGGACGCATCACAAACAAATTAGGCACTATGTTTCTAAAATTAGTAGAAAGATACAGCCACAGAGCAAACTGGAGAGGTTATACATACGTTGATGAAATGCGAGGACAGGCATTGCTACAACTTAGTCAGATTGGACTTCAGTTTAACGAGTCTAAATCAGACAACCCGTTTGCTTATTACACCGCAGTGGTAAACAACAGTTTTACCAGAATCTTAAACTTAGAAAAGAGAAATCAAACCATCAGAGATGACATTTTAATTGAACAAGGACATTTGCCTAGTTACAGCAGACAATTAGCACACGAAGAAGAAGTTAGAGTGCTAAGAGAACGTGTAGAGTCAAGTACTGAACAATTTCCAGAGTAAATTTTATGAGTCAACTGTTTAAAACAGCGGCTTGCTTTACGGACATACACTATGGACTAAAGCAAAACAGCCGCTTACACTTAGATGATTGCCACCGTTACATAGATTGGTTTATTGCAGAAGCAAAAGCAAGAAACGCAGAAACTTGTATTTTCTTAGGCGATTGGAGCCATCACAGAGCAAACATTAATGTTGCAACAATGAATGCAACCATCAAAGATCTCAAACGCCTAAATGATGCTTTTGAAAAAGTTTACTTTATCACTGGTAATCACGATCTATATTACAGAGATAAACGTGAAATGAACAGTATCGAGTATGCTCGTGATTTACCTAATTTTGTTATGGTAGACGAGCATTTTGAACAAGACGGTGTTGCAATTATTCCGTGGCTAGTGGGCGACGAATACAAAAAAGTTTCTAAAATGAAATGCAAATACATGTTTGGGCATTTCGAACTGCCGTACTTTAAAATGAATGCCATGGTAGAAATGCCAGATCATGGAGGCATAACTGCAGAACTACTCAGCGGCCCAGAGTATGTTTTTAGTGGCCATTTCCACAAACGCCAATACAAAAACAATATTCATTATATAGGAAACGCATTTCCTCATAACTATGCCGACGTAGATGACGATGAACGTGGTGCAATGTTTATTACATGGGACGAAGAGCCAATATATGTGAATTGGGCAGAATGTCCTAAGTACAGAGTATTTTCACTTAAACAATTATTAGACGATCATCAAAATTTACTTGACAAATACACATATGCTCGTGTAAAATTAGATATTAACATTTCATATGAAGAAGCAACTTTTATTAAAGAAAAATTTGCTGAACAGTACAATGTTCGTGAATTACAACTTATACCTATAAAAGAAGAAGAAGAAACATATCAAGGTGGTGAAATAAAATTCGAAAGTGTTGATCAAATTGTTGTTGCTCAGATTAGCACTATAGATTCAAACACCATAGAGAAACAAAAATTAATTGACATATACAACGAGTTAGAAATTTAATGCTAAACATTAAAAATGTTAGTGCCCGTAACTTTATGAGTATAGGCAATAACACACAAGCAGTAACATTTGAAAACTGTCAACTTACATTAGTGCTAGGACACAACCTAGATATGGGAGGTGATGGCAGTAGAAATGGTACAGGTAAAACCACTATCATAAACGCACTAAGTTATGCTCTCTACGGAGAGGCATTAACAAACATCAGGCGTGATAATCTCATCAACAAGACCAACGGCAAGGGCATGATGACCACTGTTGATTTTGAAGTTAATGGAATAGATTATCGCATCGAGAGAGGAAGAAAGCCTAATGTTTTAAGATTATTAGTGGGAGGTAACGAAGCGTTTGACGAAGAACAGCAGGGCGACAGCAGAGAAACACAAAAAGCCATTGAAAAGATTATTGGCTTCCCTCATGAAATGTTCAAACATCTGGTTGCACTGAACACTTACAGTGAGCCTTTCCTCAGTATGAAAAGCAATGATCAAAGAGAAATGATCGAACAACTGCTGGGCATAACCGATCTTAGTGCAAAAGCAGATATACTAAAAGAAAAAATTAAAATTGTAAGAGATGACATCAAAGAAGAAGAAATACGAATTAATGCTGTTAAAGACAGCAACGAGCGTATTGAAAAAAATATAAACGAACTTGAATCTAGAAAAAAAGCGTGGGATGTCACATACAACAATAAACTAGAAGAATTAGAGAATGTAATTACAACATTAGCAGAACTCGATGTTGATGCAGAGATTGATGCTCATAAACAAAATGTTGATGCTAAAGAACAGCAGGACATTGTTAAAACTCTCAATAAAGAAAATAAATCTACTGTGGAAAGTTTTAATCGCAGTCAAGACAGGCTCAGTGAATTACACAACAATCTCAAGGATGCAGAAGATGGTGTGTGTCATGCATGTAAACAAAAAACATCTCATCTGGAAACTCACACCGAATACATAACAGAACTAACTGATAAAATTACTCAAGAAACAGAATATAACAATCAGCATGCACAAAAAATTAAGGAAATCACTGAAGCACTTGAGCAAGTGTCTGTGCCTGAAGTAGTAAAAACGTATTACGAAACAGTTGAACAAGCATACGAGCACAAACACAATTTAGAATCATTGGCTACGCAATACGAAAACAAAAAACAAGAAGCCAATCCTTATGTCGAACAAATAGAGCTGTTAACAGAAACAGGCCTACAAGAAATAAGTTTTGACACCATAAACGAATTAACATACTTACAAGAACATCAAGAGTTTTTACACAAACTGTTAACCAGCAAAGACAGTTTTATTCGCAAGAAGATTATAGATCAAAACATTGCATACTTGAATCATAGACTTGCTTGGTATTTAGACAAGCTCGGATTACCACATGATGTTAAGTTTGGCAACGATTTAACTGTTGAAATCACAGAGTATGGTCGCGACTTAGACTTTGATAATCTCAGTAGAGGTGAAAGAAATAGACTTATTTTAGGATTAAGTTGGGCGTTCAGGGATATGTATGAAAGCCTAAACAGGCCTATGAACTTGATGTGCATAGACGAATTAATCGACAGTGGCATGGACACTATGGGTGTTGAAAACGCACTTGCTATACTTAAAAAGATGAACAGAGAACACAGAAAAAATATATTCCTAATCAGCCATAAAGAAGAGCTAGTGGGTCGTGTAAACAACGTGTTAACTGTTATAAAAGAAGGAGGCTTCACAAGTTATAACACAGATGTTGACTTTGTAGATTAGCCAATATAAAGTCTAGCAGTTATTTTTTTGCTGTAAATAACTGCATGCAATGGACATACAATGGCAACCCTGTAGAAAACTTACCTGCAAATTGCGAAGCGTTTGTTTATCTTATTACCAACACAACTAACAACAGAAAATATGTTGGTAAAAAACTTGCTAAATTTAAAACTACAAAACCCCCACTAAAAGGTAAAAAGAACAAGCGTCGCGGAAAAGTAGAAAGCGACTGGAGAGAATACTGGGGCAGTTCAGATCACCTAAAAGAAGATGTTGCTACCTTAGGCGAGGACAACTTTACAAGAGAAATATTATATTTTTGTCCTAGCAGAGGAGTCGCAAGCTACCTAGAAGCACGAGAACAATTTGAACGAAAAGTGTTAGAAACAGATGACTACTATAACGGAATTATTAATGTGAGAGTAGGCGGTTCTAAAATTCTAAAAGAAGCACTTAAAAACACATAAAGGCACACTGATGCAAATCGAAGAAGATATTAAATTAGATTTTTCTAACGTTTTAATACGCCCAAAACGATCTACACTTAAATCCCGCAAAGATGTAGACTTATCAAGAACAATGAAATTTAGAAATAGTCAACAAGACTATACTGGTGTTCCTGTTATGGCTGCTAACATGGATGGAGTTGGCACTTTTGAAATGGCAGAAGCACTAGCAGAACTAGGCTTGTTTACCGTGCTAACAAAAAGTTATACATCTGCACAAATACACCAGTGGCTAAATCAAAACAGACATAAAAGTACAATTACTAATCATGTAGCAGTAAGCACCGGTATTACTGATGAAGACTTTAAAAAAGTAAATGAAACACTCAAACTAAGTCGAAGCATCAAATACGTGTGTGTAGATGTTGCAAATGGTTATACAGAAATGTTTAGCGAATTCATTTATAAATTGAGGACGCAGTATCCGGGCCTAGTTATTATTGCCGGCAATGTTGTTACAGGTGATATGACACAGGAACTAATCCTAAACGGTGCAGACATTGTAAAAGTGGGTATTGGACCAGGAAGTGTTTGCACTACTCGCATACAGACTGGTGTTGGCTATCCTCAACTAAGTGCTGTCATTGAGTGTGCTGATGCCGCTCATGGTCTCGGTGGACACATCATTGCTGATGGGGGATGTACTTGCCCTGGTGATGTAGCCAAGGCGTTTGGTGCAGGCGCAGACTTTGTGATGCTGGGTGGTATGCTTGCTGGGCACGATGAAGGCGGTGGTGAAGTACTGGATGGCAAAATTACTTTTTACGGCATGAGTTCAGAAACAGCAAACGACAAACACTTTGGTGGACTTAAGGATTATAGATCTGCAGAAGGCAAAGAAGTTAGTATTCCACACAAAGGCAAGGTTGAGAGTACTGTACAAACTATTTTAGGTGGTTTGCGTTCAACTTGCACTTATGTTGGTGCAAGTAGATTAAAAGACTTGACAAAATGCACAACATTTGTTAAAGTATATCAAACTCACAACAGAGTGTATGAGTAATGATAGGACGTAAAAGAATTATATACGACAAAGACGGTGTCACACCATATATGCATCGTTGGCATTTGTTGTTTAAAGAAAAGCTGGATAACTTTTCCGAAAACAAAAAGCATCCTTTTAACATATTTTTACACAAAATCGTTTTATCTGACGAACCTGTTTTTCACGATCACCCGTGGAACTATTTTACAATAATCCTCAAGGGAGGATACTGGGAACATACACCAGAGGGCAAGTTTTGGAGAGGTCCAGGGCACATGCGCTTTAGCAAAGCCAGTAGTTTGCATTATTTAGAAGTACCCAAAGGCGGGTGTGCATGGACACTATTTTTTAGGTTTAGTAAACAAAAAGATTGGGGATTTATAAAAAATAACAAGTGGATACATTATCAAACCTATCTTAGACACAGAGATTCAAAAAAACATTAGAAACACATTTTAAGGCAATAATTATAATAAAACACACATGGCACACATGGCATTTCTTTAATACTTCTGGCACATAAAATAAAAACAACATAGGCACTACACCGCACCATGTAAATGGCTCCTTGAGGTGGCAATTAACTCGCCATCGGAATCTGGAGATGTAGTCGTATAGATGCAACAAACGTTATGGCATTAAATAGATGCAGGCTCTGAGAAAAAGCAACCTGCAAATTAGTATAATTAAACTCGTCTAGATTATATTAGTTTCCGTGAGGCTGGCAACAGCAGTGACGGTAGTGTATGGGGAGAGAAGGCTCACCGCTTCCTAGTAGCACCCGAGATTGAGATGGCGATACTTGTCGTGATGAGTGTCATTTTTTTCACCCGTGCATACGGGTGAATTATGGCTCAACTTTCGTGATAAGTTCTTAAGAGCTTCGCTCTTCCTAAAAACTTTCTTACAAATGAATGAGTGAAGTGAAACGAACGAATGAATGTAGTAAGAAAAGACACGAAGTGTCTCTTAACCTGATTGTGCAATATCTTGCAAATTATTATAAGGATTGGTAGTTATTGCGCAATATGTTGCGCATTAGAGGAATTCGTTTTGTTTGTTACCTGATTTGGCAGCGTTGTATTTGTTAACAGTTTTGATTAGTATTTCTCTTTCAGAACTGGACAGCATCCATGCTTCTGACCAAGACACTGAGCCATCACTGTAGATTACCAATTCTGCTATGGCTGATTCGAGGGCTTTTTGATCTTCTTTCAGCTTCCCAAGATATGCCACTATCTCTTCGGGCTCAGCTGAACCTAGGAAGCTGTGAAAAAATTTACAGGATCAAAGTTAACTTTGCCTGTAAACAAGTAGGGTTCGTCGTTTTCTTTACACTTTTCGTTAGTGCATGTCATCTGCATTTCGTGGTTTAATCCAATAGCGTTGATTTCTGCTATTTTGTTTTCAATTGCTTTACCAACTGAATTATCACAGTTTTCTAAAAATTCGCGAATTTGATCCCTGTCGTCGACAATCACAGTTTCGCCATTGTTAGACACAGACACAGCGTCAACACTGTCGACTATGAGTGTAAAATTTAATGCGGCAATTTGTTTGAAATTGTCGTTGAACAGTCGCAGTCTTTCTAAATCGTCTGTGACTTCTGCTAAACCTTGCAAACTACGAGTACTTTGAAAGTTTGTGATACCTGCTTGAATTGTGCTTTCGTATGTAAAAGGACGCACAACTATGGTGAGATCTTTATAAGATATGTTGTATGTTTCTTGAATTGTTCCCATGGTGTCTAATGCTAGTTCTACATCTGCAACTCCGACTACTTCTTCTTTACACTTGGGGCATTCAGATGTGATTTCAACATCGTTACCGTAAGAAGCTGCTTGAACTGCAATCAACAGCACATCAACATCGCAATTTAACAATTTTCTTGCATTTTTTACATTAGGAATACAACTTTGCAAAACTTGACTAACAGCTTCACCGTTTAACAGTGCATCTGGATTTTTCATAATCATTTCGTCTTTGGCAGTCATTGCAAAAATAGGAAGTTCCTTGTTTTCCGGCATCTCTACTACACTAGGCGAATAAAATTTTCCTTGGCTAGGAATTTGTACATACATTTTGGGTGCTCTAAAATAAGCACTTAATGGATTGTGTTTGTTTGTCATAATTGTATAATCCTTAAAAAAATGCAGATAAATATTAAAAATACTCTATGCTGCACAGGTATTTATCCTCATTAAAACAGGGTTTTATAATAATTGGTAAATTTATGTCAACATTCACTGCTGATCAGTGTTATTTAGAAATAAACACAAACGAGACACATCTAAGTAATCTGTGCAACGCTTTCCTTGACACTGACCCTAAAACTCACGGCATAGAAGTTAATGACCAATTCATAGGCTCAACAGAGCAAACAGCAGATAATCAAGAAACATCTGTGTTCGATGACACACGAATTTTCCCCATACACTACATAGATCCACAAGTGGTAATAAGCGGTAGTACATTTCTCAAGCAAATTAACAGAAAACACAAAATACTTGAAACTGTTATTTTTAAACTGCATAAAAATTTTTATTATAGACTGCACACAGATTGGAAGCGAGGTGTAGGTATTAACATGTTGTTGAACAGAGAACACAACAGTCATTGTTTGTTTGTGCAAAATAACAGTTTTATTGAACTAGAATATAAACCTAACAAATTGTATTTGTTCAACACACAATGGCCGCACACTATCACTAATTTTGGTGATACTAGATACTTGTTGAGCATTGCATTTGACAAAGACAAAGATCAGTTAAGTTATGCTGAGCTGTGTAAAGATGTTAAAAGTTTAGGATTGGGATGACATTTACTAGATTACAAGACACCACAGCAGAAGATTTGCGTGTGATTTCGCAGGAGTTTCAGCGATATAAAAATGAACTGCCTCAACGCTTAATTGAACACATGAGGACATTGCAACACGACTTTGGTGGTTTTCCGGTATCTCGACTGGAACACTGTTTACAAACTGCTACCAGAGTATTAGAAGCCGGCGAGGATGACGAATATGTAGCAGTAGCACTGCTACACGACATTGGTGATACTTTATGTCCGCTTGCGCACGGCGAATTAGCAGCAATGATACTTAAACCTTATGTGAATGATGCTAATTACTTCTTGTTAAGAACACACAATGACTTTCAGGTGTACTACTATAATCATCATTTAGGATTAGAAAAAAATCTAAGACAACAACACAGAACAAGCATTCATTATGGATATGTGCTTAAATTTTGCGAAACTTACGACAGTGTGAGTTTTGATCCGTCATATAAATCTAAACCCTTAGAATTTTTTATTCCATATGTAGAAAAGTTAATCAATAAAACTACATTTAATACTACAGATAAATAGCTATTAGCAAAACATAACTTGTTGAGATTTTTATGGCCGACATCCAATTGCCAGACGGCAATGTAATTAGAATACCTGACTTTGCGTTAGACAGCACTGCTCAGAAAATGCTCAACGAGCTTCAAAAACAAACCAAAGGCATGTCCGGGCAACTAAAACTGCTTGTAGAAAATGCTAAAAAAGATTCAAAAGAAGCTAACAAAGATCGCAAAGAAGCAGACAAAGACAGAGATGCAGTAATCAAAGCCACACAAGAATTAGCTGATGCTATGGAAAAAAGCAAAGGCAGTGGTGTCATGGCGTTTAACAGTACTGGATTAGATCGTTTCAACAAAGGTGCTGCTCTGGGTGAAAAAGCATTTGTGAAATTTTACGACGGAGCAGTTGGTGCAGCAAAATATTTAAGCGCCGGGTTTATACTGTATGGCGGCTACGTAATTGATAGTTTCTTAGGTTTAGGGCAAACGCTCAACGACATGACCAAAGCAGGCGTAGGCTTTGGTGATGGAGTTGCTGCAGGAGGCATGACTGCTACACAAGCACTGGAGCGTTTATCAGGCGCAGGACTAGACGGTTCTAGACTCATGATGCAGTTTAGCAATGCTGTTCAACTCATGGGCAAACAATCTTTTACTCGAATGACAGAGTCGTTTTTAGATGCTACTAATGCAGGTGCCGATTTAGGCATGAGCTTGGAAGACAGTGCTGATAGATTAGGCAGAGAACTAGAAAGAAGAAGAGCAATGGGTCTGCTTGATAATATGAATCAACAACAGCTGCAAAAACAGATTACAACTTCTATCAAGCGACAACAGGAATATGCTAATGCTGTAGGCGAAAGCACAGACACATTGGTTGCTTTTGCTGACAGTTTATTAGAAAGAACTCCCACACTGACTTCAAGTTTGTTGAGGCTGGACAACGATCTCAGAGGTAAAGTAGTAGCTGGTATATCAGACTTTGGTGCCGCTATGCGAGCAATGGGCGGCGAAGAAGGCGGCGAAATTGCTATGGCGTTCACAGAAGCTGCTGCAAGTGGTGCAATGGGCTTTAGTGATTCCATGACAGGATATATTCAAGCATTGCCCAGTTTAGCACCCACAATGAACAAATACATTGGCTCAATACAAAATGGCACACTGAGTCAAGACGATGCCAATGCAATGGCACAGGATTTAGCAGGACAGTTAAGCAATTTAAGTGAAAGCGAAAAACAGAGAATATTTGCACTTGACAGAGCTGGAAATGCACAAGCAGCAAGCATGGCTCGTGCTATAACTCAATTTGAACAAACTGAAAAACGAATCAAAGATATGAATGCAGGATTAACCATGTCTGGTGTGCAAGCAGGCACAAACGTGTTAACATCCATATTCAAAGAGTTCAGCGGCACAATCGAAGCGTTTAAACTGTCCTTTTTAGAAGGATTAGGTGGTGCTGCAACTGGCGCAGACAGTTTAAAAGAAGCCTTTGCAGAAGTTAAAAAAAGTATAGGCACATCAATCGGCACACTTATGAATTCTTTTGGATTTGCTGGAGATGCAGTTGATGGCTTAACAGGTGCAGGCAAATCACTGGGAGAACAACTAGGAGAAAGACTACCCAGCATAATAAAAGCTGTTGGCGAAAAAGTAAGTGCAATTATAACATCTATTGGTAATTGGCTAAGCCAGTTCCAAAAAGACGGTAAATTTGATTTTAGTGAAATGATAAAAAGCATTAAAACTAGTATGTTAGATGGACTTAAATCTATGATTTTAGATGTAGGCAAACATTTAATACTTGCTATTGCCGGAATACAAATTTTAAAAATAGTTAGCAGTAAATTAATATCTGGATTAGCTGGGCCAATGGATGCTATCAGTAAAGGTGTCGGTAAAGTTATTTCAAATTTAGCCAAAGGGGTAGGAAACGCAGTTACCGCAGTGCTTGGTGCTGTGGGCAAAGCTATGACAAATATAGGTAGAGGCATTGCAGGGTTAAGTAAAGGAATAGGAAACACATTTACAAGTTTAGTTAATGCTGTGAGCAAAGGTGTATCTTCTATTGCAACTGCTATATCAAATGTTGTAAGCAGTATAGGAAAAGGGTTAGGTGGTTTGATACAAGGCACACTAACTGGCGTAGGAAAAGGATTAGCAGCACTAGGTAATCCTAAAGCAATGCTTGGCAGTGTTACACTCGGCTTGTTAGCAGGAGTTATGTTTCTTGCTGCTAAATCGTTCCAAGCATTTGCAGATGTAAGTTGGGACGCAATAGGTAAAGGTTTTGTTGCACTGTTAGGGTTAGGTGCTGTGTCTGCTGTATTAGGACTAGCACTGCCACTTATTATCCCAGGTGCAGTAGCAATTGGCGCACTAGGACTAGCACTTGTTCCGTTTGCCGCGGCAGCTATGTTGGCAGCTCCTGCAATGGATACTATCACAGACAGTTTAATAAGACTAAAAGATGTTGACATTACTACATTGCTCGGCATTGGTCCAGCAATGGTAGGCCTTGCTGCAGGCATGGCAGCTCTCAGCGCAGGTGGTTTAATTGGCAGTGTGTTGGATGGGTTAGGCAGTCTGTTTGGCGGCGATAGTCCTGTTGACAAACTGATGAAATTGGGCGAAGCTGCTCCTGCTGTTAATGCACTGTCAGAAAACATGAAAGGGTTTGGTGACAATGTAGCAACTTTTAACGATGCATTATCTCAAATCAGAGGAGATGTTGCAGCAAGTGAATTTGTAAAAATAGCAGATGCACTAGAAGTGCTAAACGGGCAAATGGATGATATTAGCCTGGTTAAGATAATGAGAATGTCTGCACTTAAAATGTTTGGAGGTGGCGGAGAACAAGAACAACCTGGCATAACCAATACTGGTACTAGTTCTACTGCAAATGCTTTTTCTGATACAAATATAGGAATAAATGGACCCGAAATAGCCAGTATAACGAACAGAGGTGTGTCGCAAACAACAAGTGCAGTACCATCTACTTCTAGAAGACAAGATCGCATAACAACAACTGCACAACAAAACGATAACTTCGGAACAACAGAGCCAGGCTCTACTGAAGGGGAAGGCAGTGGAATGGAAACAGGTGTGTACAACGCCAACCCAGGCAACATGTCAACGATCCTCCGGGAAATGCTGGATGCACAGCGAGCTGTTGCAGCTAAACAAGAAGAAACCAACAGATTACTCAGAAGAGGTAATCGCACCAGCGAAGAAATCAACAGTAACCTCTAATCAAAAAAGTAAAAACAAAATACTACTTAACGATAAATAGTGTATTATATAGGAAAAACACTATGAGTTGGCGCAAGCATTTTACACCATATGATAATTCAGGCTTACCTTTAAACATACAGCCGCAAACAGAAACTGGAGGCCCAGGTGCTGCAAGCAGTAGGTACGCTAGTTGGTTACCAGAAGTTTATGCTGGTTCACCAAATCGTCTCATGCGATATATTCAATATGATCAAATGGATAACGATTTAGAAGTTAATGCGGCATTAGATACCATTGCTGAATTTGGCACTCAGGAAAATGAATACAGCGGTTTGCCTTTTGAAATTGAATTTTTAGAATCGCCAACTGACACAGAAGGTAAAATCTTAGACAAAACACTTCAAAACTGGTGTAGACTGAATAAAATGCACAAACGTGCATTCCGCATGTTCCGCAGTGTTTGTAAATATGGTGATCAATTCTTTATTCGAGATCCGGAAACATATGAGTTGTACTGGGTTGATCCTGCTAACATTGAAAAAGTAATTGTAAATGAAAGCGAAGGTAAAAAGATTGAAACTTATTTTATTAAAAATTTAGATCCAAACTTTGCTGAGCAAGTTGCTACAGATGTAGCAGCATTGCATGCAAGACCGTATGGTAGTGGACAAGGAATATCGGGTGTAATGAGTCCTGTTGCAACAACCACAAGCAATTATTTAACTGGTGCAATAAGCGGTTCTGATCAAGGAACTCCTGTAGATGCTAAACATGTTGTGCATATCAGCTTAACAGAAGGCATGGACCACAGTTGGCCTTTTGGTGTTAGCATACTCGAGCCTATTTTTAAAGTGTTTAAACAAAAAGAACTGTTAGAAGATAGTATTATTATCTATCGTGTACACAGGGCACCAGAAAGACGTGTGTTCTTTATTGATGTAGGCAACATGCCTCCACACAAAGCACGCCAGTACTTAGAACAAGTTAAGTACGAAGTACAACAAAAACGTGTTCCTAATCAAAACGGCGGCGGCAGTGTTGCTGATGCAGCATACAATCCAATGAGCATGCTGGAAGACTACTTCTTTGCACAAACAGCAGATGGTAGAGGTTCAAAAGTAGACACACTGCCAGGCGGTGAAAACTTAGGACAAATTGACGATTTAAGATACTTTAATAACAAACTGTTAAGAGGTTTGCGTATTCCTGCTAGTTATTTGCCAACAGGCCCAGATGATGGTTCTGCACAGTACAATGACGGTAAAGTAGGTGTTGCATACATTCAAGAATACAGATTTGCAAAATACGTTGAAAGATTACAAAAACAAGTACAAGAAGATGTTGACAGAGAATTTAAAATGTATCTCAAACGCAGAGGCGTAAGCATTGATAACTCTACTTTCAAACTGCAATTTAACAAGCCTATGAACTTTAGCAGTTATAGAGAATTACAGTTGAACACAGAACGTGCGCAAATGTTCAATCAAGTTGCTAATTTACCATATATGAGCAAACGTTTTGCACTAGAAAAGTATATGGGATTGAATGAAATCGAAATGAAAAAGAATGAGCAGTTGTGGCGTGATGAAAACGATTACGAAAAATACAACGACGATGTTAAAGCAGCGGCATTGCAAAATATCGGTATAAGAGCTGAACCAGAAGTAGACGTTAGTTTAGACACAGAGCCAGATTTATCTGGACTAGAAGACCCGGTAGATACTGCTCCAGAGATAAATACTGATGTACAAGGAGCAGAAACACCTACTCCTGGAATATAATATAATGAAAATAGTTGAATTTTACGAACCTAGTGAAGACAAAGAAACTAAAAGACAAATAAACGACACTAGAAAACCCAAACTCACTCTCAAAGAACTTAACAAATTGAGAAAGGTTAGAGAAATCAGCAAAGCTGAACAACTCGAACACAATAAGTTTGTTAAAGTTATGTACGCCACACCTACAGAAGCACCAGTTTAGTATTTTGCAAAAATCTGATATTTATACAGATTTTGAGTCAAAAAAACACCATTATAACACATATAACATAGTTTAATATAAGTATATAGTAATCTTGTAAATGCGAGGTTTTCTTCGCATCGCAAGAAAAAATATTTAAGGAGGCCACAATGTCTAAGCAGTTAGAACAAATTTTAGATCTTCTCCTTGCTGAAGATAATGAAAAAGCTGAAGAATTGCTCCACGAGTTTGTAGTTACTAAGGCTCGCGAACAATACGAAAGCATTTTAGACGAAGAAGATTCAGACGAGGAAGAAGTTGAAGAAGCAGTTGAAGAAACTGATGAAGCTGTTGAAGAAGCAACAGACGAAGAAGTTGAAGAATCTGCAGAAGAAGACCTTGAAGAAACAGAAGAAGTCGAAGAAGTAATCGACCAGACTAACGATTTTGAAGATGATATTGCATCAGATGAAAGTGATATCGTTGCTGACGAAATTGGCGAAGAAGATGAAGAAGGTGAAGAAGAAGGCGAAGACGATATCGAAGATAAAGTTGACGAGCTTGAAGCTGAACTTGATGCATTAAAAGCTGAATTCGACGCTTTAATGGCAGACGAAGCCGGCGAAGAAGAAGGTGACGAAATGGGCATGGACATGGACATGGACGACGCTGAAGAAGCTGAAATGGACATGGAAGAAGAATCTGTTGAATACGATTTAGATGAAGAAGTTGAAGAAACCATTGAAGAAGCAACAAAGTTAAGCGACAATGTTGCAGACCCAAAGGCACCTGAAGCTGACGCATCGAATCAAGCATCACCTTTAAGCCAAAAGCCAAAAGCTACTAAAGTTGAAGGCGCAGGCGAGCCTGTAAAAGCCAAAGATGGCGGAGAAGGCAACAAAGGCGAATCAGCAAAAGATCATACACCTACAGACAACATTAAAGTAGAGCCAAAGAAGGCTTAATTGTAGGAGGCTATACCGATGCGTAAGTTATATGAATACATGAGTCCAGAAGCATCCAAGGTTCAGATTGTTGAATCGCAAGATGGCAAAGATTTATTCATGGCAGGATTGTTTATCCAAGGCGATGTCAAAAACCAAAACGGCAGAATTTATCCTAAAGATGAAATTCAAAAAGCTGTTGAAAGTGTGAAGCATCGTTTAGGTAATGGTGAAACTGTAATGGGCGAGTTAGATCACCCAGAAGAATTACAGATTAACTTAGATCGTGTCAGTCATATAATTACAGAAATGCATTGTGATGATGCAAATGGAATTGGTAAGCTAAAAATTATAGACACACCGATGGGTAATATTGCAAGAGCATTATTAAAAGCAGGTGCTAAACTGGGCGTGAGTAGTCGTGGCAGTGGTAATGTTAACGAAAGTGGTCGTGTAAGCGACTTTGACATTGTTACAGTCGACATTGTGGCCCAGCCCAGTGCACCAGATGCTTATCCTAAGACAATCTATGAAAGTCTGTTTAATATGCGCGGCGGTGCTGTGTTACACGACATTGCCGCTGCTGTTAACCATGACAACAGAGCAGAAAAACACTTAGTCAACGAGATACACAAGTTGATCAAAGAACTTAAACTATAAAGGAAGTAGGAGACTACTATGGCAGTGACATTTACAGACTTACTTGAAGGAACTGATTTAACTTCTGAAGTTAAAGAAGCCTTACAAGAAGCATGGGAAGCCAAAGTGTCTGAAGCTAAAGAGGAACTTACTGCTGAACTTCGCGAAGAATTTGCACAACGTTATGAACATGACAAGGGCAAAATCGTTGAAGCAATTGACAATTTTGTAACAGAAAAAGTCACAGCAGAGATAGCCGAAATAGCAGAAGAAAAAAATTCCCTTGCAGCCGACAGAGTAAAATATCGCAAAGCCATTAGTGAGCATGCAAAACTACTTGACAAATTCGTAACTCAGATGGTAGCAAAAGAAGTTAAAGATTTACGTGCAGATAGATCAAATGTACAAGAACACGTTTCTAAGTTAGACGAGTTCGTAACTGAATCTTTAGCAACTGAAATTGCTGAATTCCATGAGGACAAGAAGTCATTAGTAGAGCAAAAAGTCAAAATGGTTCGTGAAGGCAAAAAACAACTTGCTGAAGCGAAGAGAGACTTCATCAGTAAAGCTGCTGGCAAGGTTGAACAAACAATCAATCGTGTTATCAGCGAAGAAGTCAAATCGTTCCGTAATGACATTACTAAGGCCCGCGAAAATGACTTTGGCCGTAGAATTTTTGAATCCTTTGCTAACGAATATCAAAGCAGTTATTTGAACGAAAGCAAAGACATCAAAACTTTACAGAGAACACTAGCCGACGTGGAAACTAAACTTAACGAAGCAAATAAAAGAATTGAAGCATCTTCGGAAGCTACAAAACTTACAGAAAGCAAGTTGAGAATAGCAGAAGATCGTTATGCTCGTAAAGAGAAACTTAACGAACTAATGTCACCATTAGGCAAAGAGAAGAGAGAAATTATGTCAGACTTACTCGAAAGTGTCAAAACTGAAAAACTAGAAGAATCTTTTAACAAGTATCTTCCTAGCGTATTAGATGGCGAAACACCAAGAGTTAAAAAGGCATTATCAGAATCAGTGAAAAAAGAACACACTGGTGATAAGGCAACTGCACCTAAAGCGGAAGCCAATGACGAAACAAATAATGTAGTCGAACTGGATTACATTAAAAAATTAGCCGGACTTTCAATCTAAGGAGTAATTAAAATGGCAGATTTATTTGAAAGCAACTGGTCAGCAACTAAAGAAGCGTTAATGGAAGGGGTTACTGGCAACAGAAAGAAATCCCTCGACGTAGTCCTCGAAAATACTAAGCGTCATTTATCAGAGGCTGCGACTACAGGCGCAACAGGTGCAGGTTCAGTAGCAACTTTAAACAAGGTAATGTTACCACTTATCAGACGTGTAATGCCCAGCGTTATTGCGAATGAGTTAGTTGGTGTACAACCAATGACTGGCCCAGTAGGTCAGATCCACACATTAAGAACACGTTACGCCGAAACAGGCGGCGGTGCAACTGCTGGTGATGAAGCATTATCACCATTCAAGTTAGCAGCAACTTACGCTGGTTCTCCAGATGCTACAGCAGCAGCTGAAGGTACTCCAGGACGTAAGATGAGCATCCAAATCTTAAAAGAAACTGTTGAAGCGAAAACAAGACGCTTAAGCGCACGTTGGACATTTGAAGCTGCACAAGATGCAGAAGCAATGCACGGCGTTGACGTTGAAGCTGAAATTATGCAGGCTCTTGCACAAGAAATCGTAGTTGAAATCGACCAGGAAATCATTGGTTCTTTAAGAACTCTTGCTGGTTCTGGTACAACTGTAGACTTCGCGAGCTTGTCAGGTACTAGCGTTTACGTTGGTGACCGCCACGCAGCTTTAGCAATTGAAATCAACAGAGCAGCTAACAGAATCGCAGCACGTACACGTCGCGGCGCTGGTAACTACATTGTTGTTTCACCAGAAGCATTAACTATCCTTCAGTCAGCAAGCACTTCTACATTTGCTCGCACTACAGAAGGTTCTTTCGATGCTCCAACTAACACTAAGTTTGTTGGTACATTGAACGGTACAATCCGCGTATTTGCTGACAACTATGCAGCTGACGGTACTAAAGTACTTGTTGGTTACAAAGGTTCTTCGGAAGCAGATGCACCGGCATTCTACTGCCCATATATCCCATTAATGAGCACTGGTCCAGTTATGGATCCTGCTACATTTGAACCAGTAGTTAGCTTTATGACACGTTATGGTTATAAAGAATTAACTAACACTGCTTCATCTTTGGGTAATGCAGCTGACTACGTTGATGCTATCACTTTAGCCAACGTATCATTCCAGTAAGATTTAATCTTAGTAGGAAAAAAGAAGCCCTGTTTTACAGGGCTTTTTTTTGGCATTAAAAATGTTTTTAACGATTGTGATAAATAGTTGTATTAAGTTACTGCGAGAAAATATCAAATGGCAAAGCGTACAGTTATAGCACCTGATGAAGAATTACTGATTGCTGGTAAACTAGTTATTACCGGCAATGTCACACAAATTGAAACCACTCAAATAGTAAACAGACTGGAATCAAACAGTCTTGTTGTAAACAGTGATGGCGACAACGTCACTGCAAGTCTTGTATTAAACAGCAATGGCACTGAAGCAACAATTAGTTTTGACCCAACAGGCAATATTAACATAGACAAGCCTGTTTTGTTTCCTGCTAACACAACTATAACAGGTACGTTTGTCGGAGATTTAACTGGTGACGTTACTGGCGATTTAACTGGTAATGTAACAGGCAATGTTGCAGGTCATTTAACAGGTAACGTAACTGGACAAGTAAGTGATATAAGTAATCACACCACAGATAGTTTAGCAGAAGGTAATGTAAATCTTTACTGGACAACAACACGTGGTAATGCAGCAATGGATGCTTACTTAACTGGTGGCACCGGAATAAATTATACAAGTGGCACAATAGATTTAGCTAATACCATTGTTACTACAGGATCTTACGGATCAGCTGACACTGTTGCTACGTTTACAGTTAATCAACAAGGACAACTTACTGCTGCATCCGATGCACTTATTGACATAGTTGCTTCGCAGGTTAGTAACTTCTCATCAGCTGTTACTGCAAGTATTACTGTTACTGACGCAGGCGGAGATGGAAGTTTAGTATACGATTCTGCTAACGGTAATATTACTTACACAGGCCCAAGTGCAAGCGAAGTAAGAGCACATTTCAGTGTAAACGATACCGGAGGAGACGGAAGTTTAGCATACAGTAATGCGTCGGGTGTTATTACTTACACAGGACCAAGTGCAAGCGAAGTGAGAGCTCACTTTAGTGGTGCTGATGGTATAGATTTAACAGCAGGTAACATTGCAGTTGACAGTACGGTTGTAAGAACAAATGCAAATAACAGTATTAGCAATACAACAACATTTACTGGAACATTAATAGTTCCAACTCTCACGATTCCAAGTAATCCATCAGGCAATGCATATGTAGCAGGCGACAGCGGAGGATCAACTAAAGCTGCATCAACTGCTTATGTCGAAGCGGCAATTAATGCACTTGTAGGTAGTGCGCCTGGTACACTTGACACGTTAAACGAAATAGCAAACGCTATTAATGATGATAACAGTATAGGCGGTATAGTAACAAATAACACAAATGATATTGCTACATTACAAGGTGTAACAATAACAGGCGGCGACGGGTTAAGTGTTGACAACTCGGCAATTTTATCAAGCCCTGAGCTGTCAGTTGACAGCACAGTTGTTAGAACAAGCAGTAATCAAACTATTGCTGGCGAAAAAACATTTACAAGTCAAGTAAATTTGACGGCAAACATTATACCAACATCAGCTAACACTTATAATTTAGGTAGTTGGGCCGACCACTTTGATCAAGTTTTTGCTAACGTTGTACACGCAGAAAGATTAGATTTAGGCGATGCAGACATAAGCGATATTCATAATACTTTTTATGCAGGCGAACCTACAGGTAATGTAGTACTTACTAGACAAGGCGGAGGATTAGTTTACAAACATACTTCACCCAGTGATCCAGCTGCAGGTGGATATTATTATGTAGATGATTCTAATGTTTTTACATCGAATAATAATATTACTGCTTCAGGCACTAAAACGTTCACTGGTGAGTTGGTTATTCCTTCAACAGTGTCAACTGCAAACGGTGCAATATATGTGTCAGGTACACAGGTGTTTGCATATGTTGCAGGCATTCCAGTTGAACTTACACCTTCTGTTGATATAGGCAGTTTAGAAAGTGTAGGAGCCACTGGAACTTACTTGTATGCAGGAGACAGAACTGTAGCAGTTGGAAACTCTAATATCACATACGCAGGTATCAAGCGCATCACAAACGGCACGTACACTGATATAACTAAAGCGTCTAATGTTGTAACCATTGATGGAAACATCAGCACTATTAGAGGTGCATTTAGCGGTAACGGCAGTGTAGTTTATAACAGTGCAACTGGAGAATTCAGCAGCAACGCTGATAACTACGGTAGTTGGCAGTTTACTACACCATCTACAGGCAACGTTGCTGTGAATAGCGGTGACTTAGTTGAGTTTAGTGCAGGTTCTGGTATTTTAATCAGCCACAGCAACAGTGTTATTACTATTGCATCTACTTCTTCAGCAGATATCACGGAAGTAAATGCAGGCTCAGGTTTAACAGGCGGAGCAACATCAGGTGCAGCCACACTCACAGTAGGTGCTGGATACGGTATAACAGTTAACACTAACGATGTTCAGATTAACAACGCAACAGTGCAAGCACAAGCTAACATTGCAATAAGCAATAATACCACTGATAATTTAACCGAAGGAAGCAATTTATACTATACAGATACAAGAGCAAGAAATGCAATCAACGTTTCGGGCGATCTATCATACGATTCAGCTAATGGTATTATCAGCTTTACAAATGACGCTGGTGATATTGAGAGTGTTACTGCTGGTAATGGTTTAACAGGTGGCGGCACAACAGGAGCAGTTACTTTAGATGTTGCAGGTGGATACGGTATTACTGTAAACGCTAACAATATTGAAGTATCAAATTCAGATGTACGCGGTCTAGTAAGTGCAACTGATGCAGGTGGTGATGGCTCATTTGCTTATAACAGCGGCACTGGTGTATTTACATGTACAGGACCGAGTCAAGCAGAAGCAAATACTCGCATTGATGCAAGATTAAGTGGCGGAACTGGTATCACATATACTTCGGGCGTTATTGCTTTAGACGGCACAGGCACAATTGGGTCTGGTACTTATGGTTCAACAGCGAACGCCACAAAAATTGATGAAATCACAGTTGATGCATATGGTCGTGTTACCGCAATTACTACTGGCGCAGTTGGCGACATACAAGGTGTTACAGCAGGTAGTTATTTAACAGGTGGCGGCACAGCTGGCACTGTTACACTCGACGTTGATGCAACCACAACAGCAACAGCAAGTAAAGTAGCTGCTCGTGATGCAAGTGGCGACTTATATGCTAATATATTCCACGGCACAGCAACAGCAGCACGATACGCTGACTTAGCAGAAAACTACTTAGCTGATCAGCAGTACTTCCCAGGTACTGTGTTAGTTTTTGGTGGCGAACAAGAAGTTACCACAACCTCAGAAAGCAACGATGCTAGAATAGCAGGCGTTGTTACTACGAATCCAGCACACTTGATGAACAGTGACCTACAAGGCGAACATGTTGCGGCCATAGCACTTCGTGGACGCATACCTTGTAAGGTAATTGGTCGAGTTCGCAAAGGCGATGTACTAACTGCATCCAGTGTTCCTGGTTTTGCAGAAGTCGGCAACAACCCACACTTTATAGGTGCTGCTTGTATTGTTGGTAAAGCAATTGAAAACAAAGACACCGATGGCGAAGGCGTAGTTGAGATCTTAGTATAACACTTTTTATTCAAGTAGATAAATAGTTATAACGGACAAGACAGTAACGCATGTTACTGACAATGTTTCGACATTGAACTAGCCGGAGACAAAATGGCAATATTTGGTAATTTCAAAGGTACCACTCAATCTGATTTTAAGATTGGTAAAAGTACCGGTAACAAAATATCTACAGGTGAACAACCCGCTAGTGATTTTACACTAGGCGATATATTCATTGATTCTGCTAACGCCTCACTTAAAGTATATAACAATGCTTGGTTAAGTGTTGGTGAAACATTAACAGAATTAAATGTTGACGATGGTACACTTTTTGTAGATAGTTCCAATGATACAGTTAGTATCGGTTCTACTAGTTCAAACGATAAGCTGTTTGTAAATGGCAGTTTACGACTAGGAACTAACCCAAGCCTAAAATACTCCGGTGCATATTTAGATGTTAAGCATTCTAACGGATCAGGAACTGTTATTCGTGTTAGAGATAACGATAACGGTACCGATCCTATATTTAAAATATACAACGCAAACAATACAGCTGAAGTATTCAAAGTTGAAGGCGACACAACCACATTCAGCGGTAACGCAACATTAACTGGTGTCGACACATTAAGAATCAATGAAAACGGCACTGGTTTGAGAATGACCAATGTGGGTGCGTTTGATAACAGTGGTGGCGACTTTAGAATATTTTCAAATGCTAATTTGATACTTGCCACCAACGGTGATAGCGGCACCGCA
>Ga0181590_10000460_pt1 | contig 32386 bp, 49 predicted proteins | sample 071ome_34_FD_132446 | JGI IMG/M metagenome (GOLD analysis project Ga0181590, IMG submission 132446) | Coastal salt marsh microbial communities from the Groves Creek Marsh, Skidaway Island, Georgia - 071411BT metaG (megahit assembly) | ecosystem: Environmental > Aquatic > Marine > Intertidal...
CTGTGAACTCCTTATAGGATTAGAAGAACCATATAAATAATCACTATATGCCTCTAATTCTTGATGAGTAAGGTTGCTATCTATCTGTCCCAAAAGAACTGATATAACATTAGCTAATTTATAGCCATGCCTTAGAGTTATAGTCTGTTTTAACGGATCAGATTGAACGGCATTTGTTTCTGACGTATGATGAAACCAAACACTATGCTCTGTCCACTCGTCTATATTGACTGGAATTAGTACATCTGGATCAGAAGGTTCTGTAAAGTAATTCCCTTGAAAATAAAAAGCATCATCTGAAACAACACCATAATTGTCAAAAACTATAGAATTATTGTCTGATATTACAATTTGATCACTGCTTAAATTTATAGGAACTACATATTTATAATTATCATTTTGAGAAATAATATCTTCTGTTGGTTGCTCGTAATCAGTTTCCATGATTAAAGCATTTATTCCCAACAAATTACCAACGAGAAGACTATCAGTTAATACTCTTGAATAGACAACGCTAACAAGTATCCTTACTTGACTTGAAGATGTTAGGCTAGTAAATGCAACTCCTTTTGCGTATGTTGGGTCACCATTTAATTCTGTATTTATCTTAGCTATATATACATATTCAGAATCAACAGTATCATATATGGCAAACCTATATTTCTGACCAGAGTTAGGATCTCCAACATAAACTTGATTACCAGTATTCGTTCCACCCGAAACATGAACTAGAGTACCTCCTGTAGGAAAAGAAGAACCATCGTTATTTCTAAAACAATATAAATCCAAGTCTTCATCATAACCAATAAAAGAACATTGCTTAACACCTACCGACCAAACACTATTGAAATCTTCGTCAGTAAGAGTTCCACTTGGAATATCAAAAGCTAATGTACCATCAAAACCGTCAAGATCACTACCCACATCACCAGTTCCATTTGGGTCAAAGGGAATGCCATAGCTTACAATTATATACCTACTATCCGAAGACCTAGTAAATGGAGACACACCGCCATCTATTGGGTCAAGCTCTAAGTATTGCGGAGAATACTCACCTGTCACATCAGGACTTGCACCACCACCCACACCTTGAATAAATGCTTTTAAGATTGGTACAGAATCACCGAACTTATATGTGTTAGTTAATACTCCATGATTGTATGTTGGTCTTGCTTCTTGTTCCCAACGTCTACCCCCAATTATATTTGTAATTTTATTAGAACCTCTGACATATAGTTGAATAACAGAAGTTTTCTTATAATTTACATCATAGATTCCAGGGTTGTACTTCAAGAAATCATACTCTACATCCAAACCTTCTAAGAAAGTAGTGTACCTATCAATAGTAACTGGAGTGACTTCTAAACTCCTTACATCAGCATCTATCTTGCAATCTAACTTTGAGAACTTACCCCTCACAACCTCTTGATAGTCTCCATCTATCAATTCCTCTAAAATAAGTATGTATTGATACCTTATAGAACCATCATTGACTAAATCGAAATCCCTACCCGTAAGCCTTATGTTGGGCATCTTTTTTCTAAGAAACATAAATCCCTCTTCCCTCTCTTCAGCAACAGAAGCATTGGAATAAACAGGATTTACCTCGTAAGTAGAATTATATATCTGTAATTTCCATCTATACATACCTCTTTGTTCTGTTTCCTTTGATGACTACCTTCTTTCCATTATCGTATATTGTCTGAATCTCTCCTTGCCTACGGATGGCAACCAACTCTTTTTCTACCCTAGTAGTGTCAGTATTCACAATAACTGCAGATGGCTGGATGTAAGAATTCCTACCTATCATAGAGTCAGCATTAAAAGTGCCATTACTTAGCTGATTAAATAGTGTCGGAAGTATGTCTGCATACCTTGCCGTAGCCCTCCGTGATAGTATCATTCTCGCTTCGCCTTGCTCAGCAAATTGCGCCCTACCGCCTGAGAAACCTACCAACGTATCATTACCACTACCATGCCTACCTCCTCCTATAATACTCAAATCACCTTCTGCAAAATTTTGGCGAGTAAGCTCGAACGCCTTTGCCTTAGCAGCCACAAATGCACCAAACATAGGGGCAACAAACGCTAACCCAAGAGGAAAAGGAAACTGCTTAAAAATATTAACCGCAGCAAGTGTAAGACCACTCGCTTGTGATATACTGTCGGCTATCAACTGCTGTCTCTGAAATGCTTGTCTCTGCCTTAGTGCTTCCTCTTGACTTTTCTTTGCTTGGTCGAGCCTGTTCTGAGCATCATCTACAAAGTTGGCATATCCTGCATTCCTAGAAGCTATCTCTCGTTCTAATGCTCTCTCTGCACTTGCCACCTCTTGGTTTCTCTGTTGAACCAACTCATTAGATAATTGTATTGCCGTTCTATAGTAGTCAGTCATAGCGTCTTTGGCTATAGCAAATCCACTAACAACGGCTTCAAATGCTGCATCTACTTTTTTCTCATCTTCTCTAGCTTCTTCTGGCAACAATTTTTTAATAACTTTCCTTAAACTAAACCCAAATATTTTAGCATCTTTAGGCTCTTTAGTATCACCTTTCACACTTTGAGTAGATTTAGCAATAAAATCTGATTCAGCAGCAGTTATCTGAGACTGAATTAGATCCTTCTTAGTGTCATCTGTTTCTAAGTCCTTCAGTTTCCTTAAATAAAGAATTTTGTTGCCAAGAATCTCCAATTCTTCTTGTTGCTTGTCAAGATTTTGCGCTCTAACTTTATTATCTTGTATTTGAAGCTCTATAGATAATTGTTCTTTTTTTAATCTTAATTCTTCCTTATCACGTTCTTCTTTTTCTTTATCATATTTGTCTTGTAAATCGTTTATATCATTTAATGCTTGAAGATTTATCTTGAGTCTTTGTCTTAAATACTCTTGTTCGGCATCAAACTTATCACTACTTCCTTCTTTTGCGTTATGAATATCTTGATCTCTAATTAATTCAGCTTTTTCAAGGTCAAGTAACCTCAACGCTGCTATTTTCTTAAAACTTTCTTTGGCAGATTCTACCCAAATTCTTTGATATTCTATTTCAGCCAATCTTTCCGCATGGATTTCTTCTTTAGATGAACCAGTTGTATCAGTTGTATCAGTTGTATCAGTTGTCTTAGTTTTACCACTAGGCTCAAAAAAGCCTAAATCAGACTTTATGCCCTTAACTATCTCAGCAAGATCCCCTTGTAGTATTAAAAGTTCTTCATCTATCTTTAATGACCTTGCCTTTGAGTAATCTATCTCATTATACAATATAGCTATTTTCTGCAAAAGTTTTTCCTCTTCAGGTAAGAATTTAGGTACGCCAGTACTACTATACTGGCTGAAATAACCTGGGTCTTCTTTTTGAGTTGGCACGTCTCTACCGGTCTGACTTCTAAAGAAATCATTAGCCGCTTGGATTATAGACCCCCCCGATTCTTCAATGATGCGGTTCGCCTCATCCACACCCAACTGCTCGTTAAGAATACGCCTTAACTCTTTCTGTTTCCCTAGGCGTGAAATGCGTTCATCTATTGCCTTACTAGACTTTTCAGATATTTTATCTTCAAACTTCTGTATTGCAATCTTTTCAAGGTAGGCAGCATTAACCTCCTTTAATCTATCTCTTAAATTAGTGTTTGTTACTTCTTCGGCATCTATGTTTTTAAGAAAGTTCGGATATTCAGCTTTAAGCCTTTTAATTAACCCCAATCTTTGATTTTCTGTCGTATTTACATCAGTAATTGTTTGAACTAACACATTAAGCTGGATTTGTTGTTCTTGTAATGCCCTGACGTTATCTGAAACCTCATCAGTATTTCCCTCTAATAACTTGGTAACATAATCAACCCCTTTTGCTATTGTGTCATACAAACTAGCCAAAAAATCTCCAGCTCTTAGTGAATCTACAAGATTAATTATAGATGTTTTTAACCTTCCTTGTGCTGCTACAAGATTTTCTACTCTATTTAAATTTTCTATACCATAAGCAATCTCCAACTGCTTGGCAAACTTAGGCAGTGCCTCATCAGAAAGTACCTTACCCTCTTCAAGCATCTTAGATAACTCAAGGGTTGTAACATCTAAGGCATCAGCCATTATCTCCATTGAACCTGGCAATGAATCACCCAACTGCTGCCTTAATTCCTCTGAACTGACTTTTCCTTTCGATAGCATTTGTTCCAATGCATTGAACGCTCTGTCTATTTTAATCGCCTCTAAGCCCATTACAGAACCAGCTTTGGCTACAGAGCTAAAGATGGCTTGAGACTCTTCCATCGTCAAATTAGACGACTTAGATGCTGCCGTAAAACGCAAGTAATTCTTACGAAGACTATTCAAGTTTATACCGTAATTATCTGCCGTCTCAGATAAAAACTTATTAGTCTTGGCTAACTTGTTAGAGTCAGGAATAATCTTACTATATGCAAGCCTCAAAGAATTCGTCTGAACAGTCAATTCTTTGGTAATCCTAATCGCAGCATTCATAGCTGCGAAACCGAGGTAAGTCGCAGCAAAACGTTTAACAGTACCAATAACGCCCTTTAGTCCAGAATTATAATTACCAACATTACGCTTGTGGACTCCCATCATCTTGTCCATTTTCTGTAATTTTTTCTCGGTAGTTTCAATATCTTTGGCTAACTTCCTAAAATCATCACCACCTTCGCCCAAAGCATCTCCAAGATCTTTTATCTTTATCTTATTTAAAGTTAGCTCTGCTGATAATCTATTGTATGAACCTTGAGCACTTTTGTTCATTTTTGCCTCTGCGGACTTTTGCGCATTTAGCTGTTTTGCTTCATATAAGTTCTCTCTATATTCTTTATTTGATTTATGAAGAGACATCGTCAATTCATCCTGACTGTTTTTAAGTCTCCTGGCCATCTTAGCTTCTGCGTCCATTACCTTTGCTTTTTTCTTTGAAGCATTACTCTGCTTCTTCATGGCGTTCGCTACATTCTTAATTTCAGCCAAAGTTTGCTCTAAAATGTTAGAGTGCTGCCTCCAAGCATCAGAAAGAGCTTTTAGTCCCTCCGCAAAACCGTCATCAAAAAACTCATTTATTCCTATCTTCTTACTCATAGTGCCTTATGTCTTTTTGTTTAACTTTTCAGCTAATTCCTTAGCCTGATAAAACTGTAAAGTAGTAGAATTATTCATGTCCATACCCATGTACTTCGATAAAGAAGACATGGCTTCCTCACAAGACCTTACAAAGGCAGCCTCCTTGCCCTTGTGGCCACCCATCAACGAAGGTGTATACCCTGAGTAAATGTCGTCATTTATCTTTATAATGCCTTCATTGTACTCATCCTTAGTATACTCATCTATAATAGAGTCAAGAACAAAATCAAGATGCCTTTTCCTTGCTACTTTCCTTTCTACTCTTTGGCCCACTGAACCACCTGGGAAATAAACTTCGAAATCGCTGTCGATTTTTTTTTTTAATGTTTCAAATTTATCCAATACCCAGGCATATGAAATATGAAAGCTTTCTAACCTTTTTTCAATCTCTTCAATATCCGAATCACTAAGATGATTTGGATACTCCTTGCCATCTATAGACTTTATGAAGCAATAGACTGCTCTGCCCTTCAAATTAAAACCCTCCATCATAAACCTAAAAGCCTCAGAAGTATTAAAAAGCTCCATTAGAGCATCGTCATTCTGACCTTTCCTTATAAGCCGAGATAAATGCGAGAAATGATTATTAATTGAACTTGGATCGCTTCCGATACCCGAGTCAATAATAACATACCGAGTGAACGAAAAAAACCTCCGTATAGGAGCATTTTCAATACTATCATAAATCTCAACATCATGACCGTTAATAATTTCCTTCATGTGTGTATTTTAAATGTCTATAAACAACCCTGACTGAACTTAACAGTACAGTCCAACCTAAATCCACCGAATGGACGTATTAAAGCCTGACGCATACCTTCATTGTCTTTGTAAGCGTCAATAGCCCTTGTTGAAAAAGTGCTATACATCTCCCTCGCACTCTCTTTGAGCATATACGGAATAACCCTACCATTGATAGGTATTCCCGATGATAAAGCAGTCAACACCTCATGCTTCACATTCTCTATCGTTCTGTTCTGCCAGTCATTAGGGTATACAGTCCTATAGTCCCACCAAAATATAATGGCTATCTTAGATTCTATAGTCACAGAACCTATATTGTTCTCAGGAATAGACTGCTCCACGTCCACATCAATAAAACAGAAATTGCCCAAATCCTGATCAGGCAATAGCTTTATATAATCAAGACCATCCCTGCCTCCTGTGTATATAACAGGAAATATAAAGTCACTCCCAACGTCTTGATACTCCACAAACTTATCGCATCGCCCAAAAGAATTATTGAGCCATGAAAGCCTCGAAGAAAGCGCAGAAGCTATCGTATCACAAACATTATCTAAAAGCTTAGGAGAAACCTTAGTTGGCACTTCCATATATAATCCTTTTCATTGTTTCTAAAATACGAGGCTTTATTATGCCACGAATTATATTCATATTATTTTCGGTTAACCCGAAAATATCATCAGTAAACCTGTCCATAAGTATGTCAGTCTTCTCGTCCGTAGAAGATATGACAATCCCATCTCCATCTGCATCCCTCTCTACAAAGAACCTATCATGGAAATCACCAAACCAATTTAAGGTAATAGGGCTGCCTGGGGTCTTAGGTCTAAATATGCCATCTCTGTCAGCATAAGCTTGAGTATTTGGACTGTACTCGTCAAAAGACCTAATATCAACACCAGTGGATATCTTACTCTTATCTAACTGAGAAGTGTTTAATGAGACAATAGTTTCAGCCTGCTCCATTAGCTTGTCAGTGACAATCTCGTTATAGTCAGAGCTTACTCTGTCTAACGCCCTACCTATAGCCTGAACCTTTTTTAAGCCTTCCATGTTAGTGAGCAGTAATTTTAAGCCCTCTATTAGAACAAGGCAGACAAATACTGTCAATCTTGCTCCTATCAAATTGGATAGAATCTATCGCATCCTCATACTTCTTATTAACACTTCTATCCATCTTAGAGTTCCCTCGTGGGTCACCATTTACCTCATTCATAGTCCAAGCCAAATCAACACCATTCTCATGCCTGTTAACCCTGTCTTCAGGATTCAATGCCAACTTCTTAAGTACGCCTATAGCAACATTTAGCATTATAGCCTGAATGAAAGAATCTGCCTGATCAATAATAAACTGAGTTAAATCACACTCTACAGATACCTTTAGGTTTAGACCATAATTATTGTGCGTGTCATAACTGTTATTGTCTAAATCCCACAAATTTGTAAAGTCTCCAGGGTGAGAACCACCAACAGCATCAAAATATTCTCCAAGCGGAGCATATATATAGTCATAGTCATATCCTCGGTCAACCATCCCATTGATTGAACCACCAGTAACAGCAGATTCGTCATATGCAATCCAATACCTAAAACCAGCATCCAATTCCACACTCAAATCAAACCATTGCATAGATTTAGCATTAGTATAGCTGAAAGACTCCGTATGTATAGGTGAATACTGTCCAGACTTAAATATCTTGACCTCTATGCTTTGAGCCTGTTCAAACTGAAGCCCTATCTTGTAAGGCCTTACTTTCATAGCTAAAGACTGATATGGAGTAATCTCTATAAACCGAACCTTCCCTTGGTTTGTGTTTACGTCAGCAATATTACCAGTCGTCTTTACTAAATAACCATTCGCTAATACGTCCTTTGCCGTCTTCAACTTACTCTTTCTCGTATACCAATCCCATATAGTATTCGAGATTCCTGCCTCTGTCTCTCGCCTCAATGTCTCTGTTAATACCTCATATTCCCTCCAATAAGTAGGAGAAGAACTTGGAGTATTTCCAGTGCTTGCAGTCTGATTAAAATAAATATAATTTGTGCCACCGTCTTCAACTACATCTCCAAAACTATACTCTGTTCCTGCATCGTAGGCAGGATATGTATAGTTAGTGTCATCTTCACACAAAGAAGACAACTGATTAAACTTCATTGACGGATGCACGTCATTGTAGTACCGACCCGTAGTAGACGTGTAAAGGTCAACAAGCTTTGTTTTTGATGGATCAAGTGGCTGTCTCCAACCAACCATCGGTAAAAAAGCTGCTTTTATTAAATCGTAATCAATCTTCATTTCTCATTTTATTAAAAAAGGGAGGAGCTAAAAAATAATAACCCCTCCCCGACTTTACACACACAAAATTCTATTACTCAATGATAAACATTAGTAGTCGATTACGCAGGATCAGCAACCTGGAATTTCATGATTGGACTTGCGTTGTTCACCAAGTCATCATTGTATGCAGTAATGAAAGCAATCTCAACTGAGAAACCAAAGTTTTCAACTCCTGCTCTTGTCAAATGAGAAGAAGCTGCACCAGCAATAGCTGACTGATCTTCTCTTGACTCATAGTAGTAAGTTGACATCGGAATGTTTAGAACAGGAACCATCGCTGTGTCAAATTCCGTACTTTCTCCAAGTCGAGTTCTCATAATTGCATCAGGCTCATGAGTGAACAATAGACCAAGAGATCCTGGGTTAATTGCATAACCAGTAGCTTGATAGCCTACAGCATTTGAAAGCTGATTGGTGAAGTGCAATGTTTTGTCAAGATACTCAAGAGTCTTGTTCTCTTGGTTTAACTGACCATACTTCTCTTGTTGTCTGATGAAGCCCTGAACTCCTGGATTACCAACAATTCTTAGCTTGTCAGAATAGAAGTCGTGAGCATTCATGATAACACTAAGGTCACCAAGAAGCCTGTCCTTGTTAGCGTCTGTAGACGTGATAGTGTCAGACACTTCAGTATGAACAAGAAGTTCGCTGTAAGGCTGGTTCTTGTTCGTGTTCAACTCAGTCAAAGCATCAGTCTCAAGTTGGACGATAAGAGCGTCAAGATACTTCTTGAACTTTCTTTGCCAATCCTGACGATACTTGATTTCGTTGTTCATGTACTGAGCAGGTGTCATTGTGAATCCCCAAGAATAAACATTCTTAGTTACAGACATCAAAGCAGACGTGTTTTCAGAATCTGAAATAGAAACAGGACGAGTTCCAGAAGTGATACTGATAGACTCAGAATCAAATACAGGAATCTTAATGTCTCTACCAGCCGATGCAGCTGCTTCGTCAAGCATGTCTTGCGTCACAATAGAGCCAAGCTCAGAGTTTCCTAAAGCATAGCAATCGAAAGCCCCAGCTCTCGTTGTTCGAGTGGTATATTTACTCGCTTCTGGTGAGGCTGCACGATATTCTTGCAATCTTGTAAGTACAATACTCATTGTAAATGTTAATTTAAAAAATTAGATAATAAGGTGCATTCCCTTCACACCACAAATAAATATAATATTAATTAGAACGGGAGCTTTGAAACTCCATATTCCGCATATAGTTTATCTTGAGCTTCCTGAAACTCCATAGTGTCCCGAACAAAACCTTGGTCGAGTAATTCACTACGAATAGCCTCAGTAGCTTCTCTTTGGTTAGCAAAACTATTACTCACCGCTTTCGATGGTTGCGTTCTGCCTCCTGTTCCAACAGAACCAGTCACTCCAGGCAACTCCCCGACAATGTCAGAAAACGCCTCTGTAACAGTCTGTGGCTTACGGAAATCAGCCTTACTTGCAATCGGCAAGTCGTTCTCATCTAAGAAAACAACAGTCTTCTTGCCCTCTACGTCTCTAATAGACATAGAGCCAATTTCACGCAACTTAGATTTGGCCTTGTCTATGGCAGCCTCCCTCATGAAGTCACTGTACTCATCAGGAAACTGTATCTTAGATACCTCAGCATCAATGAGAGTATCCATGATGTCCTGCTGAGCCTGACTTTTAATCTGCTCAATGGCCTCATTGTTAGCTTCAGATACCTTCTGTAATTGCTCCTGAAGAGATTTTACTTGGCTCTTATACTTGTCGGCCTCTGCGTGCAAGTCTTTGTTATCGCTATTTCCTTTTAGACTTTCAACCTCAGATTGCAAATTCGATATAGTTCCATTCGCATCGTCTCGGGCATCTTTCAAAGAAGAAAGAGCAGACTTCATGTAGTCGTAAGTTTTTACATCTGGATCTTTTTTGATCCCAGTAGCAGCTTCTATATCCGCATCTAAGTCGTTATAAATCTGCTTAATTCTTGCACCAATAACTGCGCTCTCATCTTTCTCAGAAAGTTCCGATATCAGTTTCAGTGCATCGTCCGACACTTCGTTAAGTGCCTCTTGACCCCTTAATAAATCAAATCTTAACATATATCCCCTTTAGTTAAATAATCGATTGTTAAGCCTTGTCGCTGTAATTAGCCTCTACTTCTTTGGCAAATTCAGCAATAGACTTCGCTCCCTCAGGAGTCTGTATCTCCTCAAGAACAATGCAGTTCCCGAAGATCATAATAACTTCACCACCTCTGACAGTGGGACTCGCAATCTTAAAAAGATTGTTCCACTCTCGTGTGTTATATGTGCAATTAAATGGCTTATTCGTAGGCTTTCCAGTAATGGCATCTACACCTACTTTTCTTAGTTTCAGTACGCCTATATCTTTAGCATACTTCGGTGCGCTAACCTTAACCTCTGCCTTTACCTTTGGAGCAGACTTAGCGGTTGTCGACTTTTTTGATTCACTCATCTTTATCGTTTTTATTAGTAATAGTAGGGACTTTTAGTTCTACCTGCTTATAAAGGAAGTCGTTTATCTTATCGATAACATCTTCCAAACTATCAGCAGCCAAACCAAACTCCTTTAAACTTTTGTGCTTCCTCTCAAATAAAGAAATCATATAAGAGAAATTAAGCTTTAAATAAGCTTCCTGGCGATTCGCTATTCCTTGAGACACAAGACTCATAACGCTTCCTCTTGTTAGATGCCTAAATGGCTCTATCTCAAACATTATTCTCGCCCTTCTGTAGCCTCCAGGATTTTCCCTGTACTGAGACTCCAAATACTTCATATATATAGCATCCAGTATCGTGTCAGCCAATGATGCCTCTACACCCTTCTTATATGCGCTGAGTAGGACATCTGCTGAGAACACAAAATGCTTTGTGCCGTATGAAACTGTATACTGCCCGAAGTCCTTTCCATACTTAATCCTGAACATCATGTTCATCAGCCATTCTTCAATATCCTGAAATGGCTTTTGTAGGTCAAGTAAGGTCTGTTGAGCAGAATCAAACAGCGTAAGAACCTGAGTCTCATTCATGGCCTCGTAATCTGTCGGATTGTATACATCGTTAGTGATTCCAACATATATATATCTCTCCAACTTCTCCAAATCTTCCCTGAGCATCTTAATAGACTTGACATCTGCATCCAACCTACCTACAGGCTGCTTTAGCTCAGGAATGTCATCACCATTTGGAAACGGAGCCTTCACAAGAGTCCCTACGCCAATACCCTTAGAACAAGCAGGGCAAGGAATAGAAGAAGAGCTGGGACTGAAGACAGCACCCTCGTTTTTCTGCGTAAGATACCCTCCTGAACACTTATGAGAACCATCCTCGTAATCACAAGAACCCTCATATAGCCAATGGATAGGGTAGCCAGCACCAAGCTTTGCGTACTTGAAAGATACAATGTCAAAAAGTAAGTCATCGATCTTGCCTAAATAAGCAGATAAAGGCGACTTGGCAGTCACCCCATCACTCTGCTTAACGCTCCAAAACCACCGAGCAGGACAGGAGCCAAGGTTGTGGGGAGTGCTTGAATAATCAGATATAGTGTTCTGCTCAAATCTAAAGATATGATATGCAGAGCTATCTATAGCACAATAAACCCCATCACCCTTTTGGTAGATGATGTATTCAAAACCACCTCTACCGTCATCCTCAAAATCAGTTATATTAGAAACAGGAACTTCATAAAACACAGGATTACCACCCTCATCAGAATCTACAACGTACACGTTGTTTATTCCGTACATGAAAGTATTATAAAGCCTGCTACGAAGACCATTGGGATAGCCCCACATTTCTTTGGCATATCTCCTCGCATCGTCCTCCTTGTCTTTATCATTAAAGCCAAAGTCTACCGCAGGATCTACACCGTCAAATACCTTCTTTAAACACTGATAAATTTCCGTAGTAGTAGCTACAGTATCTACAGGAAACCCAACAAGCTTTTCAAATGTCTCAAAATTGTCCTTTGACAATAGACTACGAGATTTATCCATGAACTTACGCCTGTAAGCACTGTTCCTGGACTCTTTCTCGGTATGAAATAAAAGCTGATTGTGTTGATCAATCGCATCACGAAGAGATTTACTCCTCCTCGTCTGCGAAGCCCCCGATATCAGCTCTCGTATCTTCTTCTCGGTTAACTGCATTATCTTGATTTAAAGGCACTTCAGAAAATCCAACATTCTTACCCAAAAGCATGGCAGCACTCTCCTTGGAGTACTGCCTGCCTTCTTCAGGTAAATTTTTGTGGTATAAAATTACGTAATCCATATATTATGCTACGTATTTCTGTATAGTAAGTGCATCAAAATCACTTGGAGTATAAGTCTTGTAAAGGTCAGACCATCCTTCTTCCAATTTGAAAGAAATCATGTTTTTGTCAATTCCATCTCTCTGACCAAACATCTTATCTCCAACATAGAAAGAACGGATAGGAATACCCCTAACCGCAGTTGGTGATGCAAGATCATCAACAAGAACTCCAAGATTACCGTTCTCATGAACGAAAAAAGCAGAAAGGTTTCCGTCATGACACATGAAATCCTTCAAAGTGTCGATAATATCTTGTGGCAACCTCAAGAACTCACCACTGAAGTCCATAGATTCAGAACCCCTAACCAAAGGAATTCCACCGAAAGTAGCGTTTCCACCACCATACTCTCTTTTCTCTCCGCCAGAAATCTCACCAGCATGAATAATAGGAGTAATTACACAGGTAGTTCCATCTGATACCTCAAGCAATCCAGTTCCCGCACCAGCACCATCAGTCCATGTTGCCTGTAAAATAACATCAGCAGGAGCAATAGTGTTCAAGGAAGAACCATCTTTGGTCTTTTGTAGAATTAATTTTACAGGAACCCCGACATCTTCACAGCCAGCACTACTCAGGAACGCAGCAGTAAAATCCCCAGGGTCACAAGCGCATATTAAACTCATCTTTAATATTTTTTTATACGTTAATAATTATTAAGCTAATCGCACTGCTAACCCTTTGAGTGCAAATACAACATATACAATGTATATATATGTAAAAAAGTTCCCTAAAAGTGTATTTTTTACACTAAGTATTTTTAGATATACTATTAATGCCTGATATTCAACAGAATATAGGCAAAAAAAATTTAAAAAAAACACAAAATTTATCTATAAAACTTCAATCCAAGCCTCGACCTTCCCTTGCCTAAATACTCAAATCCATACCTCATGGCATCCATGGCGTGATTATGCTTGTCTACGGGAATAGATGCTTTTTTGTCATTCCACTCGTATAACCGCAGTTCACTCATCACATTGAAAGATAAGGGGTCAATGACAATCTCATAATCTTGTATCTTCATAATACCTTCCAATATAGTCCTCTTCTTAGCCTGCTTTACGTTTAATCCTGCGTCCTGTAACGCCCGTATGATCCTTTTATCATGCTCAGTGATTATAACATCGCTAATGCGGTCTAAATGCCTTACAGTGGCATCTACAATCTCCTCATGGGACATTTCGGTGTCATAAAAGCATTCTTTTATATATATCCGCTTGTTTTTCCTATCTACGGCCATTTTAATCATCACAGACGGGTCAGGACTGTACCCATAATCCTGAGCATAGCAATAAGGCAAAGATCTGTCAAATTCTCCAGTCGTCCAGTTCTTATATACCGCACCTTCAGCAGTCTCCAACCACGATCCCATAAATATACGGTGATATTTCTCTATATTCTCGTCCTTCAATCTCTGCGCCTGGTTTAAAAACGAGGCAGATAGGTTGTCATCATTATCCCTATATGTAGTATGTATATGCAAAACATCGGGATGCGTAGATATAGGAATCTTAGCACCCTCATAATCCACATATTTCATGCTATTCTTAAAAAACCGCTTGTATATAAAGTGGTCGATAGTAGTAGGGTTCAAAATCAATACAACTAAGTTCCTCGCATTGTCCTTACGAATAGAATAATCTATCTTCTCGAATTCCTCCTCGTCAACCAACTCCTCCGCTTCATCCAAAATCCAGATGTTTACACCAGATATAGACTTCATATTCGCAGATAAGTTACCCGAAGATGTCTTCAATCCCCTAAATAAAATGTCAGAACCACTACGAGTATTCTTGATATACGAATCCCTCGGATCAAAGTCATCCCGCACCTTCAGTAATTCCAACTTCTGAGTGAATTCAGGAATAATGGATATCTTAGCAGACACCATAGTATACCTCGTATATAATATCCTCGTCTCAGCCTCATATGTCATCAAATCAGCCAAAGTGGATATGGCAAAAGACTTACCAGACCCACGACCACCCGTAATAATAACATAACGCTTGTCAGTAGTCAAAATCTCCGTATACTTAGGAGATAACTCTATACCATCATATCCATTAACTTCCTTGTTCCTCTCCATCTACGTCATTTGGTTCTATATCAATAGTCTTGTCCTGGTCCTCTAAGTTCTTATTTTCAGCCCACCGAAAAGCAGGCATACTGAAGTTATGATTGTGGTTAGTCGTAGACGTAACCTCAGCCTTACCACTGAACAACTCGATAATATCACGAATGCGCTTATAAGAGCCATATATGATAGCCTCTTTATACGTCCGAGCCAACACCTTTTCCAAAACACTCGCATTGGGATCACCCAACAAATAATCAATCTCCTCCTCAGTCATCGCAGAAATGGTCGCAAACATCTCACGAACTTCCTCCTTGGTATACTTCAAGTCTTCCATCCTACGCATCATACTCTTGCGCCTCGCAGTGCGAATACCCTTCTCTATAGAATACTCCGCATCACCAACCTCAAATAAACCACTCTTCTTAGCCATCTCCATCAACTTCTCCCTCGGATGAACAGCATCAATGCGCTCCTGCCACCTACTCTGACGTGTACCCATCTTCGCCTTATTAGGAGCCATGTCAGCCATCTCCTCATGATCATCATTATCTTTCATATTACTTAAATTTTCTTAACAAAAAAAATACAGAATTTCCAAATTCCAAATAAACAAATCCCATTTTCAGAAACTTTTTTCTTAAGGAACACTATCAACAACAATAACACCCCCAAAATAATTCCCCAAAACACATTTTTTTTAAAAAAAAATCACATCATAGGGAACTATTTTTTAAAAGATTTCGTTAGGACTTATAAAAAGTTTTTTTTTACTTATCTACATAGTCTTTATTCACATAAGTCTATGTTCATAAATCCTATTATAAAGTCCAAAACATTCCAAGCCCGAAAGGGCGCAGGAGTCTATATAATGCAATGTTAAGAAAACTTAACGTTCTGTCTCACAAGTAGTTATACACACCTCACATCAACTCATACTAATCCAAAATACCTATCCAAGGTCTAAGTATCAACACAAAAAAAAGCACGTCTAATCCACCCTAAACAACCCTGAGTAAGTAAATTTAACAATGAAGTTTTGTCGGTAGAAAAGGAGGGTAAAAGGCCAGGCCGTAGGCCTGGGCTCCCCCCCCTCTCGCTCGATTTAAGCGGTTCGGGTCCCTTTGTGGGGTATACCCCTGCTGCTGCAAAGATCGGCTGTTATAGGCCGTTTAAGGCAGCAACTGGAGGCTTTTAAGCTTAAGCGCGCGGACTATCTTTCAGGCCGTTCGCGTTCATCAACTTCCGCGGGTTCGATATCATCAAAATGAGGTACATAATCATGATACATTTGATCGATCAACCGCGCGTGCTCAATTGGTATATTGTACATATTAGTAATTTTTATAATGTTTAAAATGTGGTTTAATTAATGGAATACAAGGCCTATTTTGTGGCTATCCGCGAACCACTTCGTAGCGTATAGGTCGTATTGGCTCGCGTCTACGTATCCCGCCGCTTGTAGTTCCTCGACACTATCAAAGATCCTTGCATGACGTTCTGTATCTCTGTTCAGCTTGTGATCAAGCTTTGATCCCTCACTGTATATGATATCCATGTTATCGGGTAGTGTGATACCTCGAAACATATCGTGACTTTTGGTGTAGGCATAAAAGTTAATGTGTGGCAATGCATTCGCGATAGCGATCCACTTATCGCGATAAGCTTTGGAGTAAAAATCCCCGCTATCATGTATCCGTACAAAATTAGCCTTAGACCTTTGCAGCGCTGCAATTGCAAAGAATACAAAGAATTCATTTTTAGTGGCTTGGTACCGTTTCTCAAATGCTGCCTTAACATTTGACCAAACATAAGCACCGTTACAAGCATAGCAATATTTAACGCAAGCATCCGCGAACGGACAAACTACTTTCCCCGTAATAGACTTATATGCGGGGATACCAAAATTGACAAGCTTAATCCCAAACTTTTTGGACGTTTTTTTGATCTTACTATTTTGGGTGAATAGCTTTGTGGTACCTAAAATATTTTTAATTGTTTCCATGATATAAATTTTTGTTTGTTGTTTGTTTGTTTGGTTGATTAATACGGCAAATATGACGGACCAATGAAGTTAAAAGCTGCAAACATAAACGCAGCAAATAGGCTAAATGTAGCGATCGAAATAAGTGTAATTTTCAAAGTTTTCATAATAGTTAAATTTTTGTTTGTTTGGTTGATTAAAATAAAATCAGTTTTTGGGATAGGTTTTATAGTTTGATATTCACTTCGTTGTCTTCTTCAAACCTCGATCTTCCGCTGTTCCATATTGTCCAGTATGCCTGTTGAATTTTTGCGGGAGTATCTATTACAAAATGGCTTAAAATATATTCTTTCTCTGAATCTTCATTTTCATCCTTAAAAATATTAATAAATGAAACGTGTTTATATTCAAAATTAATTTCGCCAGTATATGTTGAATATTTGCCAACAGATAGATTCACTTCTTTAGCAATTAAATCCATAATGTTTTGTAAAGTTTTCATGATATTAATTTTTGTTTGTTTGTTAATGATTCAAATATAATCGGTTTCTGGGACTTATGCAAATTATTTTAAAGTTTTTTTCCAATTATTATAATACTTTTTAAATAGGTCCCATGCGAGTTTTTCACTCGGTAAATTTTGCCAAAATTTTGAACAATGCATAAGCTTACAACCTTTCACCTCGCCTATCCCGAAAATAGCGTGAACCAATTCATGTAAGATAATTTGCTCAAACATATTTCGCCTTTGAACACTTTTGCTAAATGCATAAAGGTCGACGTGGACAACGTTTTGGCCAGTGTATGCGTAGGCCGTGGCATTGCTACATTCAATTATTCTAATTTCAACACGTGGTATATTAAATCCCGAGCTTTTTACCTTATATATTACATTCATAACTTCGCGACGTAATTTATAAGTATCTTTATTCATACTGAGAATTTTTGCTCCATGCGCGGGTTTGTTTTTTAGTATTTGTGTATAATTGATCATAATTTTTTATTTGTTTATTTGTCAATGTTGACAATACAAAGATAAGCGCAAATAATCCATATATCCAAATTTTTTCCCAAATTTTAACATATAAAATTTTTTGTAATATGTAAAGATCTATGATCCAGGACGGTACACATATGAAAAACTTTAATTTGTTTCTAAGGGACGATCTCGGGGTTCATGGTGTGGTAGTACCAAAAATAGGTGAAATGCTCTGAGAGAGGCTTAAAATGGCCTTAAAACGGACGCAAAATAAAGTTTGCAAAAAGCTTGCTTTATTCAATTATTTGTGTAAGCTTTGCCAGGTGATGAAGACAGAAAAAAACATATTATAAAAAAATGTAATATGTATCATATAACAAAAATATTTAATATGTAATAATCCAAATAACATATTACAAATTATCATTATATGTACTTAGTGTATATTTGACACTATCTACTTAGTGTAGATTGGACACTATGTACTTAGTGTAGATTGGACACTATGTACTTAGTGTCAATGTGACACTATCTGGGGATGGGCCGGGCCGGGCCGGGGCTGGAATGTATCAAAAATGGAGGTCCCATTGGGCAAAGCTCCCATTGGGCAAAGCTCCCATTGGGCAAAGCTCCCATTGGGCAAAATTACAGCTTTCCACCGAGCAGTTGGTCGTAGATCTTCTCCTGGATTTTCGGGGCGATGATTTGGTAGATGAGGAAGATCGTGTCTTGATCGTAATCGCTGTTGGAAGCTCTTGCTCCATTCCATGAATCTCCTGACGCATATCCGTAGACACCTGCGAAGTCGTCATCTGTGAGATTTAGGTGACGTTTCATCATGTCGTAGCCTCGGTTCCTCTTACGCCTCTTCTTGGCCATTACTATCTAAATTAAACTGTTTGGAAAGGTCAGAATCCAGTGCCATGACCATTATTTCGTAGCTCTTTCCCTTTGGACTGTTGTAGGTTCCAATATTTTGGATAAGCTCATCGAGGTCTGTGGATCCTTTGTGCATTGCATTGAGTTGTTGATCGATAGCATCGAGGAACTCCAACATCATAGCATTTATTATTTCACTTTTTTTCATTTTTAAATTAAAATTTAATCTAAATTAAAAAAAAAAAAAAAAAAAAAAAAAAAAAATTTATTTAAAAAAAAAAAATATTTAAAAAAAAAATTATTTAAAAAAAAAATATTTCATATTAAAAAAAAAAATATGTGTTATTTACCATCATTGGGTATTGCGTAGCATTAAAATTACCCTTATGTTTGAAGTATTAAGCAGAAAAAAATAAAAATAAGGGCGTAATAATTAACACATTAAAAAAAATACTATTATGAAAAACTTCACTAAAAAAGAAATAACTTTTATTACTACATTAGTCAAAATGATCGACTCAGACATAGACGTTTTATGTTATGGTAATAAGATATATTTGAATTCAGTATGCTTCTCTGAAAGGATATATTTTATATTAAAACAAATAAACGATGGTAAATTAGTTAAACCATTTTATACATATTTAATATCTTTCGACATTGCAAATAAGTATGCTCCTGAACCAATAAAAAATAGGCGTTGTCACTTAGACGATAAAGAGGATACTATAGTATATTTATTAAAATCATAAAACCTATCCCAAAAACCGATTTATTTTTATATCAGCAAAAAACAACAAAGGCAATTTTACCACACATTAAAAAAATAAATATATGATAATTACCACTTTTGGGTATTGCGTAGTATTGTGGGCCGTTGTATATTTGAATTATAATTGATTAACAACTAAAAACAAACAGACATGAAAGAATTAAAAAAAACACAGAGAACGCTACTGTTAGAACTATTACAAGAAGAAATTAGGATGATAGATAAGTGGAGGTTTCTTCTCGATGAAGCACAAGAAGATATGGTTGATTATTATGAGATTAAGTTACACATATCAGAGAAAAATAAGGATATAATTATAGAAATGCTGGAAAGCAATTCTATTGACAACTAAAAACAAACAGACATGAAAGAAAATAGATTTGAAATAATAGAAGACAAAAGCACATTGTCGTTTATTTTAAGACAAACAGACGACACTTTTGTTACGGAATATCACATTTTTTGTTCCCGTGAAACAGAATGGGAAGAAATGCAATATAATAGCCAAGAGGACTGGACAAGTTATATACGAACAGAAGAAGTTAAAGTAGTGACATTTTTAAATGAGAAAAAATTTTGATTGATATTAGTTTTTTTTTGTTTGTTAGGTTCCCGTTAGAGGGGGGAAATTGAGCTGCATAAAGATGTGGCTCTTTTTTTTGTTTTCTTGGGAACTATTTTTTTCCTACATTTGTATATGTGTTACAGAGTTTTTCACAGCACTCTATAAAAAGCGATGTCCGTAGCGGTCAGGACAATGTTAAATAATGCAATAATCCGCAGTGGTGTTTAATAGTGAAGCTTAAACAGAGGGAGCAATGTCTTCGAAGGTGACAACTCTCGACTATCAAGTTAATCTTTTTTTTCATAAAGCTTGCTGTGGTAATGCACCTATCAGAGTTGACACTTGGCTGATAGATTAAACAACGAGACCCTTCCTTGATTGAAGAGTCCATATCCTGAACTTGATAGGATATAGACCTTCGCTTATCTTCCTGGATCATATTATAAAAAAAAATATGTGAAAAATACCATTCTTGGGTATTGCACAGTATTGAAATTACCCTTAGATTTGAAGTATTAAACAATTAAAAACTTAATAACATGAAAAATAAAAACAACAAGATTCAAACTTACCGTATGGAAAAGTGGTCAGAAGATAGATTAGTATCAACTTTTGAGGAAAAAACAAATATGAATTGGGAAGAGTGGAAATACAGAAAGGCAATTAAGCAATGCGGAGGTTTTAGAGGTGAATTGATGAGAGTGTATATAGATGACGTTGAGCAATTCGGAAATTGGTAAAAAAAAAAATAATATTAAACAACATTAAAAAAACTTAATAACATGAGAAAATCATTTCAAAAATTTATCAACGAAAAAACAATCATGAGCGCTCAACAGTATTACGAAAAGTACGGCGCAGATTTTGCAGATGAGGGAGAGTTCGCTTGGGTTTATGAAGATGGCTTAAATATAAGCATCAATAAAGATGGTGGATTTTATTTGGTATTAGATAGGTCTTGCTACACCAATGACAATTGCAATTTAGAAGACCTTGAAAAAATACTTTATGACTATGCGTGCAATAACGTTTGGGAAAGTCCTGAAGATTGAGCAACATTTATTGCTTAGAATGCAAGATTACTTCTATCAGCTATTAACTAATTAAAAAAACATAAAAAAATGAAAAAGAAAATTAATTTTGAAGACATTACATTGAGAAAGCAAATATCATCACGAGGTGGAGGCATTGAGATAGCTTTGGATTCATTTGGATTCTTTAACGAAAAAATGGCTGCATACCAGAACTACCTCGGAGGTGGCATTCTTGGACGCATCTGCGTGAATGATACAGTCAGGGCATACAATGATGGCGAGGACATCTCTGATCACGACAACCAAGCTCTTGATCAAATAGGAGAACAACTGATGCGGTACTTTCATGAGTTGACCAATCCTGATTCAGAATGGGAAGGAATGACTTTTGACGAGAATCAAAATCTGCCTATATCAGGATTTTAAAAAAAAACTAAAATAGATTTGCATATATAAAAAAGTATTTGTAGATTGCATTATATTATAAAATTAAAACATTAAAAACTATGGAAACAATTATTGTAAATTCTTCAGAACTTTCACTCCTTGCAGAGGCAAGAGAGATCATCAGTTGCTCAAATGGGTCAATTAAACTGGACCATGCGTTCAAGTTGGCCAAAACACGTGACACCCTATTGGGCAAACTGCGCTCAGGCATAGCCTACTTCCAATTCATTAAAAGAGACGGAAGCATTCGCAATGCAATCGGCACGTTGAATCCTCGGAATTACGAGTACGAATTCAAGACGGAATCCGCCCCAAATGAGAATCCTTTGATTATCAAGTATTGGGACATTGAAAAGAAGGGATGGAGATCGGTTAAAGTTGAAACAATTCAATCTATAGCACTATGATGGCTAAGAAGTATTTATATCTCCTCTTGGAGGCCACATTATTTATCGCAGCACTATATATGGTAGCGATGTTATTATTAAACTAAAATAAAAAAACATGACACACACAACAATTGATATCAACAGTCTTCCCGCATTGGAAATCGTTTCAATCGGAATGAGATTAAAAAATGTAAGCTATTCTGCTTACTCGGACAAATTCACATTTGCCTTAAATGACGGCAAAAAGTATGAAATAATGGCTCGGATAGTAGCTGAGGACATTCATGCGATCACCGAGGTAGAAAAAGAAGGTCTGACGGTTACAGACACCTTAAATGTCCTAAAAAGAAACCCTCAGCATCTTCGTAATTCACCAACTATGGCAGCCATGGTTATTCTAAATCAGGAGGGCCATGAGTAAGCTGAGACAGAAGCTATTAAGGGAGGAGCGGAGAGAGAAAATTATTAATCTCGCTCTGGGCAAAATTGAAGGACACCCCGACTTTAAGCTTGAGGTCACTAAGAACTCCCTGAAGCTACGTTTTCGTGGCTTCGGGAAGCTTACCTCTCTGAGCAAAATATCTGCGCTCTACGAGGACATAAAAGAGGATTTCGAGGCTTATATGACTGCTGAATTTGATGCAGAGGAGTCTTTCCCAATTATTTACCTTATCGAAAAAAAATAACAGACATGGAATCAATAAATGTAGGCGGAAAAAAGATAGTTGGCAGGTTTATCAGACACACCAACAGAATGTTATTCCAGGCGGATGATGGCCAATGGTGGTTCGGGAAAAATCTTCGGGTTGATTCAACAGGCGAACCAAAGCATATAATCTTCAAGAAAGGCGACATGAAGGTCAGGAAGGAACCCAAAATCTTTTTAGAAGATGAAGGATGGTATAATACTGTCACCAATGATGCGACTCCGACACAAATAAGTAGAAAGTACGGAACTAAAAAAAATTACGAAAAAAGATTTAAAAAGTTTTTTATTTAAAAAAAAATAATTAATTTTAAAAAAAATAAAAAAATGAAATTAATAAAATTAGATAAAACACATCTTTACAACAAGAAGACTAAGACTGCCATCAACGGCCAATTCATAAAGAATACAGACGAATTGTTATTTAAAGATGAGAATGGAGAATATTGGTTTGGCAATCCCAGTGGATATGATAGCACTAATGAGCCTATATACATATATTTTGAAAAAAGAGATATGGTAGTCAGGGACAAGAAACCTAAGATCTATTTGGAAGATGAGGCGTTTTTCTCATCGCTAACAATGAGCGATTATAATAGCAAATACAAAAGTGTTAACAGGACACTGCAGGGCATTTGGGGTTCTAAAGAAAATTATCTTAATCGCAAAAATCCAAGTATTATTTAAATTTATTTATTTTATAATTATTTTTACAAAAAATTAAAATATGGGTACAGAACTAAAAACAATCAACATACATGGAAAGCAGTATGTTGAAGTATCTGAAAGGGTCAGGTACATCAGGGAAGCTCATCCTGAATTCCGTATAGTTACGGAGTTAATTAGCATGGACGGTGATTCTTGTCTATTTAAGGCATCACTGCTCAATCAGGACGATGAAGTATTGGCTACGGGCCATGCATATGAAGAGAAGTCTTCGAGCCGAATCAACAAGACTTCTCACGTTGAAAACTGTGAAACCAGTGCCGTGGGTAGATGCCTCGCCATGTATGGTGTCGGGATTGAGAATAGCATAGCATCGGCTAATGAGGTGCTGAATGCTAAGGCCAATGGAAAATCCAATGCTCCTTCGGGCAAAGTTCCTTCGGGCAAAGTTCCTTCGGGCAAAGTTCCTTCGGGCAAAGCAGAGCCATCAGACAAGTCTGTAGAGAACTTGATTAGGCTTATCGAGGCTATGTCTGACATAAATGACTTGCGCCAGGCATGGAAGGACAATGTTGTTCAAATAAATAGTTCTCAGAAGCTAAAGAAGGCGTTTGAGGTCATGGCTAAAAAGCTCGGGCAATGACAATAAAAAGAGAATTAGAGGCAAAGAAGTTGGGTGGTATTGGAGCCAGTGAGGCATATCCATTATTTGTGAAAGACTACGAGAATTCTTCTTCGTATCGTGGCCTTATAGTCTCCAAGGTCGAGGAATTAATCCTTGGCTTTGGTAAGACTATCACGAATGAACATCTTACACATGGGATAGAGACTGAAGAGGAGGCATACAATTACATTGTCGATAATATGCACCCCGAAGCTATATTGTGTTCCCAGGATTCTGTTTTTTACAAGGAATCGATGTGGGCTACTCCCGATGTTTTTATCGGAAAGGATAGATTGATAAATATAAAATGTCCGACAAGCATTTTTTCTTTTTTTTCAAATATAAAAAAAGTTTCAAGGAGCTATGTTGTTCAGGCCCATTGGGAAATGTTTGTGACTGGAATAGATAAGCATTCGTTTTTTTATTATCTTTCTCCTGTCGTTTCGGAACTTTCTGAACCAAAGGTTCGTTCTATTAATGTGGTTACTGAGAATGAGATAATGGATGAGATAGAGCCAAGGTTTGATTTATTTATTTCTAATCGAAATATTCTTTTTGATCAGGCCATGATGGCTCCACACCTGGAGCCTGAAGAGTTTTATGCGTGTTGTCAAACTCACAATATGACGAGGTTGAAACAAAAGAGTAACATCTTTAATTGGGCAAATGAATTAGTGGTTTATAACAACACATTGTATGTCAGGCAAGCAATCGGATAATTCAGAGAGCAAGTGGATTTACAAAGGTAAAGCACTTAGATGCCCCGTAAAAGGCGCATTTGGATTTATATACTGTATTAGTCACAACGATTCTGATCTTTTTTATGTAGGCAAGAAGCAGTTTTATTCTACAAGGAGAGTAAAAGTGGCAGGCAGGAAAAACAGAAAAAAAGTTGTGAAGGAAAGCAATTGGAGAATATATCAAAGTTCGAGCCAAACAGTTCAGAAGATGATTGCAGAAGCAGGAGAAGATGCGTTCAGCTACGATGTATTGGCCATTGCTTATACACCTGGGGAATTAAGTTTCCTCGAAGAGAAGGCGCAGCACGTAAGCTGTGCATACCTCAGGGACAACTGCTTGGTTGATTCTATTGGTCAGCGAAGGTTTGTGTCTCTGAAAAAAAATAATAGATTACTTAACTCAGCAAAATCGATTATCCTCTGGGCAAATGGAATATAACCCGAAAAAAAAGACGATAACTCCGCATATGGTGTACGCCCTTATGATTGACTACGAAAGTAGCTTTGAGGTTCCACTATGTATTAATGAGACTATGTTTTGTTATCCAATTGGAGTTATTTCGTACCACAAAGAAGAAGATTTAGTGTTTTTCCACTGTCAAATATATTCTTCTGAGGTTGGTTATTACCATGGTGTTATTTCATCCGAGAAGCTATCGAAATTAAAGTATCCTAAATTTAACATTTTTTAAAAAAACAAAATTTTATTATTATGATTACAGTTAGTATTGATTTGAACAAAATTCCTGAGGACACTATTTTCGAATCTGAGAACGGTGGCAGGTACATTAATGTTGTTGTTGTCCCTTATAAGGATGGCGAGAACCAATGGGGTAAAACTCATGCGGTTAAGCTTTCTCAATCCAAAGAGGATAGAGATGCAAAGAAACCAGTGGTGTATGTAGGCTCTGGAAAAGAGTATGTTTTTGAGAATAAGGAAAATCTTCCTTTTTGAAAAAAATAATTTTTGATACATACGGCAGGCCGAGGGAAATCGAGGAACCACCTTTATTGGTGGTACTCGATCCCTACTGCTGGTCTAAGAAGACGGAAACTGAAAAGAAAACAGAGGTGAGGATGGAACTACTCATCTTAGAGCGTCAAATTAAGCAGGACGACATTTTTTTTGAAAAACTAAAACAGGAAACAAATGAGACTAAAGGGAGTATGGATTTCGATAGATATATGGCATCGAGAGGGATTGTCACCAACGGCTAAGTTCCTCATATCGTATCTTATCGGAAGAAAAAAAAATAATGGAACACTTAATTACACCAATCTGTCAAAGATATTAGGCTGCACTAAGGCCAGGGTTTCCCAAGTTATTGAGGAATTAGAGAAATCGGATTTAATAAGGATTAAGGAGGATGGCAAGACGAGGCTCTACTCACTTGTAGGCATGGATGCTATGCAAATTCCATCTATATTTGATGGTTTAATAGATGACCTGCCTGAAGACAAGAGAGAATTGCTTGAAATATGGATCGAGTATAGGGATGAAATAAAGAAGCCTATCAAGACGAGGCGTTCAGCTAAGGTTTTGGTATCAATGTTTGAAGATCATGGCTTAGAGAGCCTCAAAAAGGCTTTAAATAGGTCTACAGCTAATGGTTGGACGGGTATATTCCCTGAAGATGAGAAATCATCGGAAACCAAGGTCGTAGTAACTCCATCTAAATACAGGGAGCTATGATCAACAAGTCTTTTGTCGAATGTGCATTCATAGGTTGTCTGATTAAGAATCCGAACCTATTGCACCAAGCCAAGGTCGAAGAGAAGCATTTCTCAGCGTCAGACCGCAGGGATATATTTAAGGAGGCAAAGCGTCAGATAGACGAGCAGGGAGAGGCAGATGTGGTATTGATGGCCTCTTACGCAGAAGACAATCACAGAATATCTATTTTGCGCTTTCAGGAGGAATTCATTGGTCAGTCATCGCTTTCTTCATTTAATGATTATGAGAATCTGATTATTGCCAGGTGGATGAAGGATCAGTATACCACCACCACTATGAAATATGCTGCGGAGATAAAAGATTCCAACGATCCGAGAGTGATTATAGAGAAGTTGTCTTCGGACATATCTGAGATACTAAATGAGGGTTCTTCTGAAGAGGCTCATGTATCCAACTTTTCTATGGAGGCAATAGATGGCATATACAAGGCCATGTCTTCTGATTCTGTTTCGGGCATATCTACGGGAATCGCTAAATTGAATTCTATCACAGGAGGATGGCAGGATACAGACCTTATAATTATTGCAGGAAGGCCAGCAATGGGTAAGACTACCTTTGTTTTGAATATGGCCCTAAATGCAATAAAAGAAAATAAATCTGTAGTTGTGTATACCTTGGAGATGTCTCCTGTGCAGTTTATATATGTTTTGGCAGGCATTTTGACTGGTATTAGCACTCAGGACATAAGGACGGGAAGAATTTCTCAGGAAGAATTAAAAGAATTGGAAGAAACGATAGGGTGGCTGAACTCTTTAGAGCTATATATTGTTGATAAGCATAGGACTATTGAGGATATAGCGTCTTCAGTCAGGTTCCACAAGAGAAAATACGGAGTTGATATGGCAATTATTGATCACTTGCACCTTGTCAGGACGGCTTCCAACTTTCAGTCTGATGCATTGAGAATTGGGCATATAACGTCTACATTGAAGGAATTGGCCTCAAAGTCAGATTGCTGTATGCCTGTGGTGTTGTTATCTCAGTTGTCTCGGGCTGTAGACCTTCGTGAAGACAAAAGACCAATGCCGTCAGATTTAAGAGGATCTGGAGCCATTGAGCAGGATGCAGATATAATTATGTTTCTTTATAGGGATAGTTATTATTCAGGCAATATAGATGATGATACGGTGGAATTGCTGATTGCAAAGAACCGTATGGGAGATATAGGAAAAATTTATTTAAGATACGAAAATAGAGAATATCATGAAGCAAATAAGTTTCACAATTAGTGATGGTTCGTATGAATTGCTAAAAGAGATTTCAAAAAAAGATGGTCGTGAAATAAAAAATATAATGAAAGACCATGTCGCTGATTTAATAGTAAAATTCAAATATGGCACAGAAGATTTCGAAAAATTTTCTAACGATTACTAATTATGCTCTCAGAACCAGAGATAGGAGGCGTTGTTGGAAGACTTGCAGGGATTGTGGCTGCAAAATGAATGCCAGTGAGACTCAGTATGCTCACATGAAGGTAGAAGGTATGAAAACGTATTTTATATGCGATAAATGTGCTGACAAATACGATTCTTTAAGTTAAACAAAAAAAATGAAAGTACTTGTAATTGGAGATCTACATGAGCCGTTCTGCTTAGACGGATATCTTGAGTATTGTAAAAAGATGCGCAAGAAGTACAGGACTAATAGGACTGTATTTATAGGCGATGTAATCGACAACCATTATTCATCTTACCATGAAACCGATGCCGATGGAATGGGAGGTGGAGACGAGCTTAAATTAGCTAAGAAGAAGATTAAAAAGTGGTATCGGGCATTTCCTGATGCTGATGTGACCATTGGTAATCACGACAGAATGATCATGCGTAAGGCTCAGACATCTGCGATTCCAAAGGAGTGGATAAAGAACTACTGTGATGTCCTGGACGTTCCTGGATGGAACTTTGTTGATCGGGTTGTCTACGATGATGTTCAGTACATACATGGAGAGGCTGGTACGGCAAGAACGAAGTGCAGGGCAGATATGATGAGTACAGTTCAGGGCCATTTGCATACTCAGTGTTATACAGAATGGTATGTAGGTGCTAACTTCAGGATATTTGGAATGCAAGTTGGGTGTGGCATTGATCACAAGTCATATGCTATGGCATATGCAAAGAGAGGTAAGAAGCCAGCGATAGGCTGTGGGGTTATAATTGATGGTGAGACTGCCATTAATTTACCTATGAACTTATAGTTTCCTGTTTTTATGTTTATTTTTTGGGGCGCAGGATTAATTTTCTGCGCTTTTTTTAAAAAAAACTTGATATTATATATTATTATGTTTATATTGACTAAAAATCAAATGATCAGTTTTAAATTAAATCAAAAGCCAGACCAAAAATTACAAGACTTAATCGTAGTCTTTTGGAATAATAAAATATGGCATTCACATAATTAATCAACAAAATATTTAAGATATACTTTAAACAATCAGAGAGATAAAGTTTGGAGCGTGGGATTCGTACAATAAAAAAATGACGAACATTATAACAGACATTGACTTTAATTTAATGAAATGACAGTATTACAATTTTTAAAAGATAGATATTGCGGAAAAGACATAAAGTATTATGTAAGAACCTTAAAATATCTTAATGGCAAAACAGAGGAAAGAATTGACTTTCCTAATAGGTGCTACATTTCCGAATGGGTAGATAGGGGCGGTGCTGATAATCCTTTTGTTATGAAAGATGTCGAGACTGTTGGTAAAGTAGTATCAGTAACTCCATTTAGAAACAAATGGAAATTAGAACTCCTTGATGGAAAGGTAATAATAATGAGTCAGTATGAGTATTATGAGTGTTGTTCCTAACAACCAAACAAACGCCATAAACAAAGAATATGAATAAAGATAACAAAGTATCAGCAACCTGCAAAAACTGTGGATGCCCTGACATGGAAGAAAGGCACGACCATTTGTGGTGTGATTGGTGTGGGAATGAGGAAAATATTAATTAACAAATAAATAAGTAAATATGAAAAAAGAAGAATTAATTGAATCTTTTTATTACCTACTTATGTTCTTGACATTAGGAGTAATGATACTTAACTTTACCTCTTGTTCTAAAGCAGAGTGTATTGATTATGATTATTCAGAACGCAGCCTGAATCAGTACAAAGCAGTAGGCTATAATTTGGCCATAGAGGTGATATCTCGTGGCGAAACTACTATTAATGCCAGGATCATATGGAATGAGCTTAGAGAGGACGAGATTGACTGTGAAATCGTAACTTTAGATGCTCGGATTCTGGAGGGTTACAAGGTATGTCCTTGGTGTCCTAATTTATGTGACAACTAAAAACACACAACAATGACTAAAGAAGATTTTTTTAAATTTCAAGAAGAGTTCTATTCTATGTGTATGGCTATTACACGCAAGAAGAATCATGACTACACATCTGATTCAGGTGATCCATTTGCTAATTTCAAGGCAATAGAGACACTGGGCATATCTACTGAAGAGGGATTTCTTACTCGAATGATGGATAAGATGATGAGGCTTGGTACATATGTCAGCAAGGCAGAACTGCAAGTTTCCGATGAATCAGTATTAGACACATTAAATGATTTGGCAAACTACTGTTCATTGATGGCAGGATTTATAAAAACAAAAAACACACAAAATGAAGGATAGAAAAACAGAAGCAAAAAGAATAAAGGAGATCTCCAAGTCACTCCTTGGGTGTTCAAGGTTTCTTATATTAAAGATGCATTCAGGTGGGAATATGTCTGTGGATGTATCCCATCAAGAATCTTTGGCTTTAATATACAACGCTCTAATCCTCTCTGAGCCACTTAGAGAGATGGCAAGGCAAGCACTAAAGGATTATGAAGAAAAGGCCTCAGAAGAAGAATAAAAGGCATTCTCAGGGCTTTGACAGGGGCATCAACCCCTTTGATGGGTCGAGGAGGAGACTATCAAGCTCTGAGCATAAAGATAAGACTAAGTATTCACGCAAAATTAAACACAGAAATGAAAGAAGAGACGACTAACATAACCCAAATACCTGAATTCAGTATTTACGATGGTACACATGACTACGCAGAAGATGAAAACGCTTTGTCGCCCCTTGCAGGAGGATGGAGGACAATGATTCGTGATATAAAGAATATTGATTGGGATGAGGTGGATAAGGAATTAGTCAAGGATGATGCAGAGGAGGCTATAGTCTTGTTTGTGTGTATGTATGTGTTTTTAGTGTCTATGGCTGCGATCATTAATCTTTTTAAGCATTTAGTATGACTATAAAGAGTCTATACAATAAATTAACAGAATCTTTTCAAAACTTTAAGATGAAAATGCATACTTTGTTTCTTCTTCAATACGTTTGCTTTTTAAGTGTAATTTATTTTTGTTATTATCATATAAAGAATTATATTTGTAGAAACAAAAAACATATATAAACATGGAAAAAGACATTATTAATTCAGAAAACGGATGGCTAAAGATAGACTTGATGTCTATCGAACTGATCGACATGGTTGAGCCACAAGATGCACACACCCAATTATTGGTGATGTACTCAGACAATGAACCAACTCACCAGGACTTGGGTTATAATACAGTGCAATCCGAAACGAGTAAATTAATTAATTTAAACTAATTCTATTATGAAAACATCGATTACAGCCATTCTAATGGCACTTACAACGTGCTTATCGGCTCAGACAGAACCACAAAGGACTACTACGCCCCTTGGTACTGTAATAGCCGAGATGGTCACTCAAACAACGGTTTTGGAAGAACCGAGAATGACGTACGTTTTTGTTGATGACGAAGGCAAGGAAGTAAACGCTCAGGACATTACAGATGGAATGAGACTTACGGCAGTTGCCAAACAAATTACAGAAGACGTGCAGCAAGTTATCTTGTTCTTTTATTACAATGATAAGGGAGAAAAGAAATACCTCCCGCTAAGATAATCATTCTAATTTTATTTTTTAACCTTGTGTTGGTTGCAAGTAGGTCAGGCTAAAACCTGACCTTTTTTTTGTTTTTGTCAGAATATAACCTGACTAATGACCCCTAAAATCCATTTTAAAGCCATTTTAAGCCTCTCTGGGAGGACTTCTATATAAAGTAATGGTAATACCCCACTAATAGCATAAAGTCTCTTAGAACGCAAATAAAAAAGCCCCCAGAATTAACTGAGGGCCGTCCGTAGGTAGCGAATCAAACACGAAACACAGTGTATTTTAATACTCGAACTCCTCTATATTTGGGAGGCCCTCACAATCAGGGCAAATTGCTTCGATCTGCTTGTTAACCCACTCAATTATTGTCATTTCCTGCTCCATCGTTGAAATCATTTAGTGGTATATCATCAAAGCCCATCTGCTTTAATTTACTTCTGATCAAGGAGAATGCTCCCATTAGTCTGAAGTAATCGTCAGACATAGTTTTCACCAAAATCTTTTCTTGCTCTAATAATAGCTCAAGTTCTGAAATCCTTTTATTTAGCTTTTCTATCTCCAACACTTTCTCTGCAATTTCTTTGTTTCTCATCCTAACGGCTTCTTGGAATATAGGTAGTATTAGCTTATTGCTTGACCACATAAGGACAACTGCCGAAGCTACCCAAATAGGTAGTCCATTTAGTAGTTCTACTATAGGCAAATCGACAGTTGTTCCTGGTATCATTTGATTATTTACTATCTTTTTTTAATAACTGTCCTACCACTTTACTTTGTCAGCCCAGTATGCAGCCGACATTTTACCTTTCTTGATATTCTTGGCATGGCGAGCCTTGAAAGCTGCACGTTTCTTTTTCATTTGCTCTGACTCGCCCTTTTTAGGCTTACCAGCAGTTTTAGCTCCTTGCTGACCAAAGCGGATAGTCTTTACTTTACTACCCTCTTTAGCAACAACAACGTGCGACTTTGTAGGATGCTTTGGAGTACGCTTAGGCTTGTTATAGCCCGATACTCCAACTCTTGCCAATCTTGGATCTTTTTTACTATTTGGCATAATTATTCTTATTTGTTTATAAAATATTACTTCCTCTTTGGTCTTGCCACTATCTCAAAGCCTGATTTGAACTTGTAGTCTATTACATTACCAAGACTATCCATTACTGGTATTTCCTTGTCCCAAAACTTTATAAAATACTTTCTGTGTTTTAATTCAAAGCAAGTAGAACACACATCAAAGGCAGGTTTCCAAACCACGTTTGTATCAGCCTCAGATAGCAAGAACGCCTTTCCTCTTCTCGTGAATTTCATCTCCGCAACATCTTCGTA
>Ga0181590_10000461_pt1 | contig 32371 bp, 29 predicted proteins | sample 071ome_34_FD_132446 | JGI IMG/M metagenome (GOLD analysis project Ga0181590, IMG submission 132446) | Coastal salt marsh microbial communities from the Groves Creek Marsh, Skidaway Island, Georgia - 071411BT metaG (megahit assembly) | ecosystem: Environmental > Aquatic > Marine > Intertidal...
CCGCCGCCACAGGCTGTAAGGGCAACCGCACCCATGGTCCAGAGCATAGTGGTTGAGTTCAGCCGGCTTCTGGCGCCGGGATATCTCGCCTTATCCGGCTGATAAAGCGATAAATGATAGAGATGTGAAGGCAACATCTGCGTCCCCTTTATGGCTTTTGATGCCAACCAACCAAAAAGGACGCAGATAAAATGACAGGACGATTGGCCTGAGACTAAGTTTCAATATTGCTGATAACCTTGTCAAGTAAGACAGGCAAAAGAAAAGGCCTGACAATTTGTCAGGCCTTGTTCGAAATCAGTAACCAGAAGACTAAAGCCTAAAGCGCGGCAATCACTTCTTTCAGAAACTCGGCTTCGGCTTCGTTGCCGGCATCTGCCGCTGCCTGATGCTTGGCTTCAAGTTCAGCCTTGCGGCTGGCATCGAGTGTTTCCGCACGCTCAGCAAGAATGGTGCACCGGTCTTCGGCAACATCAGCAATACCGCCATCAACCATGATACGTTCGGTAACCTGACCATTGTCATGAACCTCAACCACCCCGCGCTTGAGCGTGGAGATCAGCGGCGCATGCCGTGGAAGCACACCAAAGAGCCCTTCGACCCCCGGTGCTACCACCATACCGGCATCACGGGACATCATCACCCGTGATGGGGTAACCAGTTCAAATGCTGTTGTATCAGCCATCGTCTCTTCCTACTCTGTCCGGGCAGTGCCTCAGGCGGCTTCGGCCGACATTTTCTTGCCTTTTTCGACGGCCTCCTCAATGGTTCCGACCATATAGAAAGCCGCTTCGGGCAGATCATCATACTCACCTTCAACGATGCCCTTGAAGCCTTTGATGGTATCTTCAAGAGAAACCAGCTTACCAGGAGATCCTGTGAAGACTTCCGCTACGTGGAACGGCTGCGACAGGAAGCGCTGGATCTTCCGGGCGCGGGCCACGGTCTGCTTGTCTTCTTCGGAAAGTTCGTCCATCCCGAGAATGGCAATAATATCCTGCAGGGACTTATACTGCTGCAGAATAGCCTGCACCCGGCGGGCAACCCGATAATGTTCTTCACCGACAACACGTGGGTCGAGCATGCGCGAGGTCGAATCCAGCGGGTCCACCGCAGGATAAATACCAAGCTCGGCAATCTGACGCGACAGAACAGTTGTTGCATCGAGGTGAGCAAAGGATGTTGCCGGTGCAGGGTCCGTCAGGTCGTCTGCCGGAACATAAATGGCCTGAACCGAGGTGATCGACCCTTTGCGTGTGGTGGTGATACGTTCCTGCAATGCGCCCATGTCGGTGGCCAGCGTTGGCTGATATCCCACCGCAGAAGGAATACGTCCCAGAAGGGCGGACACTTCGGAACCTGCTTGTGTAAAGCGGAAGATGTTATCCACAAAGAACAGCACGTCCTGGCCTTCTTCATCACGGAAGTATTCCGCAAGGGTCAGACCTGTAAGGGCGACACGTGCGCGCGCACCTGGAGGTTCATTCATCTGACCATACACAAGCGCTGCCTTGGATCCGTCACCTTCAGGATTGATCACACCGGATTCCACCATTTCATGGAACAGGTCATTGCCTTCACGGGTCCGTTCACCAACACCGGCGAAGACGGAATACCCACCATGGGCCTTGGCAACGTTGTTGATCAGTTCCATGATCAGAACGGTTTTACCAACACCGGCACCACCGAACAGACCGATTTTACCGCCCTTGGCGTAAGGTGCGAGAAGATCAACAACCTTGATGCCTGTAACCAGGATCTCGGCTTCGGTGGACTGATCCACGTAATCCGGTGCCGGGCGGTGAATGGCGTAAGTTTTCTTTGATTTCACCGGCTCGCGCTCGTCCACGGGCTCGCCAACAACATTGAGGATACGGCCAAGTGTTTCGGGGCCGACGGGTACGGTGATCGGGGCGCCGGTATCAACGGCATCCTGACCACGAACCAATCCTTCGGTGGAGTCCATCGCAATGCAACGAACGCCCTGTTCGCCCAGATGCTGGGCTACTTCCAGCACCAGACGCTGGCCGTTATTGTCCACTTCAATCGCGTTCAGGATTGGCGGCAGGTCGCCGTCAAATTCGACATCGACAACCGCGCCGATAATCTGGGTAATTTTACCGTTTGCTTTCTTGGCCATGGTTTCTTACTCCGTGCTTAGGGGCCGCTTACAGCGCTTCTGCCCCGGAAATAATTTCAATAAGTTCAGTGGTGATGGCAGCCTGACGACTCCGGTTGTATTCCATGGTCAGGCGATCAATCAGGTCACCGGCATTGCGGGTCGCGTTGTCCATCGCTGTCATCCGGGCAGCCAATTCGCTCGCGGAAGATTCAAGAAGGGCTGCATAGATCTGTGTTGTAAGTGCACGCGGCAGGAGATCGGCAAGTACCGACGCCTCATCCGGCTCATATTCATTTGGCGCGACTGCGCCCCGGACAGCATCGTCATCAGCCACATCGTCGACTTCGGCAGGCACGAGGGAGGTGAAGGTAACTTCCTGCGAAATTGCCGAAACAAATTTGTTGTAGACGATTGAACAGGTATCAATCGACTCTTCTTCGATCATCGACTGGATCTGCTGGCTGATGCGGTCGGCATCACTGAAGGAAACAGATGTTCCCTGAATGCCTTCAAGCCTGTCAACAAACAGATCAGAAAATTCCCGCCGCAGGGCATCTGCGGCTTTGCGTCCGACCATCAGCAAACGGATAGTCCTGCCCTCACCGCGAACGCGATCAATTTCACGTCGGGTGGCGCGGATAATGCTTCCGTTGAAACCACCACAAAGACCGCGGTCAGCTGAGACCACCACCACCAGATGCTGTGCATCACGGCCGGTACCCACAAGAAGGGTAGGGCCGGAGGTGGCGTCTGTCTTCGCTGCAAGAGAAGCGATCATGCCGCTCATACGGCTGGAATAGGGACGTGCCTGTTCGGCATTATCCTGGGCACGCCGCAGTTTCGCTGCCGCAACCATCTTCATGGCTGACGTGATCTTCTGCGTTGATTTAACGCTCTTGATCCGGTTTTTAAGATCCTTGAGGTTTGACATGACTTACGTCTCCAGCGAACTGAGCCTAGGCAAAAGCCTTGGCGTATCCATCAAGTTCAGCGGTCAGCTTCTCACGGGTTTCGTCAGAGATGGCTTTTTCTTCACGAATGGTTGCCAAGAGGGCACTACCAGCGGAACGCATATGTTCAAGAAGGCCGGATTCAAAGCGATCCACATCCGCAAGCGGAAGCGCGTCCAGATATCCGTTCACCCCGGCAAAAATGGAAATGACCTGTTCTTCAACCGGCATCGGGCTGTACTGGGGCTGCTTGAGCAACTCGGTGAGGCGCGATCCACGATCAAGTAGTTTCCTTGTCGCGGCATCCATATCTGATGCGAACTGGGCGAATGCCGCCATTTCACGATACTGGGCAAGCTCCAGCTTGATGGTGCCGGCCACCTGCTTCATTGCCTTGATCTGGGCGGCAGAGCCGACACGGCTAACCGAAAGACCGACATTCACCGCAGGACGGATGCCCTGGTAGAACAGTTCCGTCTCAAGGAAGATCTGGCCATCGGTGATTGAGATCACGTTGGTGGGAATAAACGCCGAAACGTCACCACCCTGGGTTTCAATCACGGGAAGAGCCGTCAGGGAACCGGCGCCATTTTCATCATTGAGCTTGGCGGCCCGTTCCAGAAGGCGTGAATGAAGATAGAAAACGTCACCGGGATAAGCTTCACGACCTGGCGGGCGGCGAAGCAGAAGGGACATCTGGCGATAGGCAACAGCCTGTTTGGAGAGATCGTCATAAACGATCACAGCATGCATGCCATTGTCACGGAAATATTCACCCATCGCACAGGCGGTGTATGGAGCAAGAAACTGCAACGGCGCCGGATCAGAAGCCGTTGCCGCAACAACGATAGAATACTCCATAGCGTCGTTTTCTTCGAGTGTGCGGACAATCTGCGCAACAGTTGAACGCTTCTGGCCAACAGCAACATAGATGCAGAACAGCTTCTTGGTATCATCCTTACCCGCCGCGTCGTTGACGCTTTTCTGGTTAAGGAAGGTATCAACAGCGATCGCTGTCTTTCCGGTCTGGCGGTCACCGATGATAAGCTCACGCTGGCCACGTCCGATTGGAATCAGGCTGTCAATCGCCTTAAGACCTGTCTGCATGGGCTCATGCACGGATTTACGTGGCATAATCCCGGGGGCCTTGACTTCAACCCGGCGGCGATCTCCACCCTTGATAGGGCCTTTACCGTCAATCGGGTTGCCAAGACCGTCGACAACGCGGCCAAGCAGGCCTTTTCCGGTGGGAACATCAACGATAGCCCCGGTCCGGCGAACGATATGGCCTTCCTGAATCGAGCGGTCATCGCCGAAAATCACGATACCGACATTGTCGCTTTCAAGGTTGAGCGCCATGCCTTTGATGCCGCCATCGAACTCAACCATTTCACCGGCCCGTACTTCGTCAAGACCGTGGACGCGAGCGATCCCGTCTCCGACGGAAAGCACGCGGCCAACCTCAGCCACTTCAGCTTCGTTGCCAAAATTGGCGATCTGCTCTTTAAGAATTGCTGAAATCTCAGCGGCGCGAATATCCATTACCCTACACCCTTCATGGTCATTTCAAGCCTGTTAAGCTTGGTTTTGATCGATGTATCAATCATGCGTGAACCCACACGGACAACAAGGCCGCCGATCAGCGACGGATCCACCCGCATGGAAAGAGAAATCTTGTCACTGCCGGCAACTTTTGCGATGGCAGATCTGACCTCATTCTCCAGCTTGCCGTCAAGCGACACAGCTGAAACAACTTCGGCTGACACTTCGCCGCGACGGGCAGCAAGATCGGCCATAAAACGTTCGATGATGGCAGGCAGCGCAAAAAGGCGCCCATTTCCCGCAACAACACCGATGAATTTCTTGACAAGATCATCCGCTCCGGCTTTGTCCAGAACAGCCGCCATGGCTTTTGACTGGCTGTCACGACTGATCGCCGGGGAAGAGACAAGGCGGGAAAGATCTTCTGATTCTGACATGATCTCGGCGAGGGATGAAAGATCCTGAGCAACAGCGTCAATGCGGCCATTCTCTTCGGCGAGCTCAAATAATGCAGTAGCGTAACGGCCAGTAAATCCAGCCAGACTTGATGACACGGATGACCTCCTGTTTAGTACCAGCAGACTGTCTTTAAAAAGCAGTCTGTCACCGTGATTACAACCTAGGTTAATGGGGTGCTAACACAGTCCATGAGGATAGGCAAGCCTTGAGAAACAGTAAAGCGGCGGGCGTGGCAAATTGCCCCTCAAAAGTGCCTCTGATGAGGCCTTTTCTTCAGAGAAAATGATAGGGATCGATATCAATCTGACATCGGACTGACCTCGATATATGCCGGGCTTCCAGCCATTCCCGCAAAACAGCCTGAATGTCCACCTGACGGTCCGCCTTGATGAGAAACCGCATCCGGTGCCGACCGCGAAGGCGCGCGAGCGGTGCCGGTGCCGGCCCCAGAATGGATACACCTTCATAATTTGGCCTTGTCCGGCCGAGTGCAGCTGCCGATTCCTTCAGATCCGCTTCAGAAGGACTGGTCAGAACAAGGGCAGCCAGTCTTCCGTAGGGCGGCATGCCAGCCTCCGCCCGGGCAGATTTTTCAGCCTCCAGAAACATGCCGCGATCCCGCATCATCAGGGCCTTCAGCACCGGGGTGTCCGGCATATGTGTCTGGAGCAAGGCTTGTCCCTTCTGCTCCGACCGGCCCGCCCGGCCTGCAACCTGAACAAGAAGCTGCCAGGTGTGTTCAGCCGCCCTGAGATCACCGCCTGCAAGGCCAAGATCGGCATCGACCACACCCACCAGCGTCAGACCGGGGAAATGATGACCCTTCGCCACCATCTGGGTGCCGATGATGATATCAATTTCACGCGCTTCCACGTCCCTGATAAATTGTGTCAGCGCCGCCGGGGTGGTGACATGATCGCTGGACAGCACAGCCTGGTGGGCGTCAGGAAAGCGGCGAGCCACCTCTTCGGCCAGACGTTCAACCCCGGGCCCGCACGCGACCAGATGATCCGGCGTCCCGCAGGAAGGACAGCTTTCCGGCTGACCCGTGCGATACCCGCAGTGATGACATCGCAGATCCCGGCTCTGGCGGTGGTCCACCAGCCAGGTTGCGCAGTTTGGACAGGTGATTCTCTCCCCGCAGGTCCGGCAGAGCGTGACCGGAGCATATCCTCGTCTGTTAAGAAAGAGCATCACCTGTTGACCTGCTTCAAGTGTCTCGTCAATGGCTTCAACAAGCGGCGGGGCCAGCCAGGCCTGGCGATCAGGTGGTGTTTTTCTCATATCCACCAGCTTCAATTCCGGCAGGACAGCCTCTCCTATCCGTGCAGACAAGGTCAGCCTCTTGTATCGGCCGCGGTCAATATTGACTTCGGTTTCAAGCGACGGCGTGGCGGATGCAAGAATAACGGGAAACCGCTCACAGGAGGCCCGCATCACCGCCATATCTCTTGCGTGATACACAATCTGCTCGTCCTGCTTGTAACTGCTGTCATGTTCTTCGTCCACGACGATAAGCCCGAGATCGGGAAACGGCAGGAACAGGGCAGATCGCGCGCCCACAACCACTAACGGGCCGCCATCGACCACTTGCCGGAAAGCTTCTGCTCGCCTTGCTTCGGTAAGGCCGCTGTGCCAGAGGACCGGTTTTGCCCCAAAACGACGGGTAAAGCGATCTGCGGTTGCCGGCGAAAGAGCGATTTCAGGCAACAGGATGAGAGCCTGACGGTCTTGCCTCAGCACCGTAGCTATCGCATCAAAATATACTTCGGTCTTTCCTGATCCCGTGACCCCATCCAGAACGAAAGGGGCGTAACCGCCTCCTTCTATGGCCTCGCTAAGGGCATGTGCTGCGGCGTGTTGTTCCGGATTGAGAGCAAGACCTGCCCGGCTCGGATCAGGTGGCACAGGTTTTTCCGGCAACATGGGAGATTGAAGAAGCAAGCCTGCTTTCGCCATACCCTGAATAGTGGAAGGACTGACCCCGGCAAGGCGAGCCATATCGGTGGCTGTCATGGGCGGCATCCCGAAGGATACCTCAAGCACCTGGTTGCGCTTCGGGCTTATATCATCACCGGGAGGGCCGGCAGCAATCCAGCCCATGGGAGGAGGAATATCCAACAGCCCCCTGGCAACAGGCAGAGCCATTCGCAGGACAGCGCCCGGATGTGACATGGTCCAGTGCGCCACCCGGTTGAGCCAGTCCAGAAAAGCATCAGAAAGAGGAGGCAGATCAGCCCAACGAAGTATCGGACGTAGCTTCATCTTTTTGCCGCCGGTTTTCGCCTTGCTTTGCGAAAAAGTATCCTGCCTGTCAGCCAGACCGAGCACCACACCTGCCACCTGCCGTGATCCCAAAGGAGCGATCACCACCTGACCTCTCGCCGGCATCTCGCCTTCGGCAAGATAGTCAAGAACACCTCCGCCGACAGGAACAGGTGTTGCAAGCCAAACCCGGATGTGATGCGTTGTTTTCATGCCCTTGGTGCACCCGGATGATCACGTTGCCGCCAGGATGCTTTTCCATCTGCCGTGTTATTGATTATCACTCTAATCGTGCATGATCCGACTGGAGAAAATCTGGATTTTCGCATATACTGATCCTGATGTGTTTTCTTCGGGCATATCCTAACCTTGCCCGCACCTAATAGGCTACCCATAACCTTGAGGCTTTATAGATGAAACTGTTTCTTGATACCGCCAATCTCGATGAAATCCGCGCCCTTGCCGAAACCGGTCTGGTCGATGGTGTCACCACAAATCCGTCACTGATTGCGAAATCAGGCCGGGACATGGCCGAAACCATTGCTGAAATCTGCGCCATGGTGGCCGGGCCGGTCAGCGCCGAAGTTACCGCAACCGATCCCGGTCAGATGCTGGCTGAAGGCCGGAAACTTGCCGCCATTGCAAATAACGTGGCGGTGAAAGTGCCATTGACCCCGGCTGGTCTGGCTACCTGCAAATCTCTCTCCGATGATGGGATCATGGTCAATGTCACTTTGTGCTTCTCGCCTGCCCAGGCGATGCTGGCGGCGAAGGCCGGTGCGCGTTTTATTTCGCCATTTATCGGCCGCCTCGATGATCTGGGGCGAGACGGCATGGGGCTGATCGAAGATATTGTCACCATTTATGCCAATTATGATTTTGCCACCGAAGTACTGGTAGCCTCCGTGCGCGGGGTTCAGCATGTTGTTGACGCTGCGCTGATCGGGGCTGATGTGGCCACCGTTCCCCCATCCGTGATACACGCAATGTACAAGCATCCCATGACCGACAAGGGTCTTGAAGCCTTTCTTGCAGATTGGGAGAAAACAGGACAGAGCATTCTCTGAACAATGTCACCCGGACAGCCATGACGGATCGCAAATTCACCAAAGAGGAGATTCGGCGGTTTCTTGATGACAACCCCGAATACCTCCTCAAATCCGGTATCATGGATGCAATGGCTGGCCCTTATGGAAAGTCTGGCCAGGTTGTTGGTCTCAGCCAGGTTGTGCTCAATCGGGCACGGGATGCGATGCGCCGGACCCGTGCCGCTGGCCGCAGTATGGTGAATATCACCTCCGAAAACCAGATCATCCAGGCTCGGGTTTACCACGCCTGTTGCCTGCTCATTGCCGCCCGGACAACGGAAGAGATCGCTCGTCTGATCCGTGACAGTTTTCCGGATATACTTGATACAGCCGCCGCCACGTTGATCGTCCCCGACACCTCCCCTCTGGCCTCCTGCCCTTATGTTGTCTCGCTTGACATGGGATATATCTCAGGCCTGATGGGCGGGGCGCGCTTCATTCTCGGAAAACCGGCCGGGCTTCAGGGTGAACTCTTCCGGTATCACATGAGCACACCACCACCAAGTGTGGCGATAGCGGCCTTGCCCGCGATCCTGCCACGCGGCGATAAAGGCGGTGATCTTATCCGGGGAAGTGCGCTCGCGCTGGCCGGAAACGATGCGGACAGTTTCACTGAAAACCATGGCACGGACCTGCTTGAATTTACCGTCCGGATGATTGCCATCGGTCTTCTTGCCCGTGGGGGGCGGGCATGATCGGGGCCCGGCGTCACTGGCTGGACTGGCTGATGAACGAGAAGCGCTACCCCCCCACAACGCTGGATGCCTATAGCCGGGATCTCGACAGCTGGCTTGGCTATCTTCAGAACAACAAGCTTGGCATTGATGATGTCGGCAAGGTTGAATTTCGTGGATATCTGGCTGAACTCGCACGCCAGGAATTGGCGCGTTCCACCATCGCCAGACGTGTTTCCGCCATTCGTAGTTTTTATCGCTATGGCAGCCGTTCCGGGCTATACCCGGCTGTGGAAACCAGTTTTATGAAATCCCCCAAACTTCCCGCCACTATTCCGAAGGCGGTGAGCGAAGATGACGCTGCAAGCCTGATCGATGCTATTCACCGCCTTGATGCTCCGGACTGGGTTAAAACAAGGGATATTGCTGTGCTCAGCCTCCTTTACGGTTGCGGGCTCAGAATCTCGGAGGCGCTTTCCTTACGCAGAGATGATGCGCCACTTGGTGATTGGCTCAGAATTCAGGGCAAGGGCGGCAAATCACGTGATATTCCCGTCATTCCCTCTGTTCGTTTTGCCGTCGATACCTGGCTTGCCGTCAGCCCCTTTGATCCCGGCCCGGAAGGCCCGCTTTTTATTTCAAGCCGGGGCGGTGCACTCAATGCCAGAGCCATCCAGCGGCTGATGGAAAAACTTCGCCATCATCTCGGGCTTGACCGGTCCGCAACGCCCCATGCCCTCCGTCATGCCTTTGCAACACATCTTCTTGCAGGTGGCGGTGACCTCAGGGCCATACAATCTCTGCTTGGTCACGCCAGTCTTTCGACAACCCAACGCTATACGGCGGTTGATCACGGGCAGATTGAACATGTTCATGCCAGTACACATCCGAGGTCAGGTCAAAGTCATCGCGCTTCCGCCAACCAGACTTCACTTGACACGGATGGCTGAAAAAGCGATATTACAGATACGGGTTAATCGTTTCAGGAAAAGCGTATGTCCATCCCGCCCATAGCCTGGCTCTGGCTGACCTTGGCCATTGTTGGTGAGATCATCGGCACGGTATCGCTCAAAGCATCAAAGGAGTTTTCCATACTTCTCCCGTCATTGCTGATCCCTGTCGGGTATGGCATTTCCTTTTATTTTATGATTCTGACAATGCGCCATGTTCCGGTTGCAATAACCTATGCGTTCTGGTCTGCCCTGGGGATCGTCTTCATCACCCTTATCTCAATCATACGGTTCAATGAGAAACCTGATCTTCCGGCCATTGCGGGGATAGCCCTTATCATAGCCGGTGTGGTGCTGATCACGCTTTTCTCAAAAATGCGGGCAAGCTAGATTTTTTTGTCCAACAGCCCCGGTCAGATATGAATAGCCCGCCCATCGACGGCAAGGGCAGCTTCCTTAACAGCTTCGTTCAATGTTGGGTGGCCGTGGCATGTGCGGGCGATATCTTCGCTTGAAGCCCCGAAAGCCATGGCTGTCGCGCATTCGTGAATGACTGTGCCCGCTTCATGACCGATGATGTGTACACCCAGCACTTTGTCGGTGGCTTTATCGGCCAGGATTTTCACAAAGCCTTCCCCATGCCCGATGGCGCGGGCACGGCTGTTGGCCTGCAGAGGAAAGACGCCCTTGTTAAAGGCAATCCCGGCCTCTTTCAGCTGATCTTCCGTCTTTCCGAGGGTGGCGATTTCAGGGGCGGTATAGACGATGCCCGGAACATGATCGTAATCCACATGCCCGGCAAGACCGGCCATGATCTCAACCGCAGCAACACCATCCTCCTCCGCTTTATGGGCCAGCATCGGCCCCGGAATGACATCACCTATGGCAAAGATGCCCGGGACGGATGTTTCAAAATCTTCGTCTACCGGAATACGCCCACGTTCATCCGGCCTGAGCCCGAGATCTTCAAGGCCCAGCCCTTCGGTGTTCGGCTTGCGGCCGACGGCAACAAGCACGATATCGGCGGTAAGTTTTTCCCTGTCTCCGCCAGCTGCCGGCTCGATATCCAGAACCACACCGGATTTATTGGCTTTGGCTGATTTGACTGCGGTGGAAAGCCGGAAGGACAGCCCCTGTTTTTCCAGCATGGTCTTGAACTTGCGGGCCACTTCACTGTCCATGCCCGGCAGAATGCGCGGCAGATATTCCACCACCTCAACCTCTGCCCCGAGTCGTCGCCAGACCGTACCCATCTCAAGGCCGATATATCCGGCGCCGATGAGCACCAGCTTTTTCGGCACTGATGTAAGCGACAGCGCCCCTGTTGAAGAAACGATTTTCTTCTCATCAATCTCCACGCCGGGGAGATCTGCCGGGGCTGAACCTGTTGCGATCAATATCCGTTCGGCTTTCAGTGTTTCGCTTTCCTTGCCCTTCGTCACCCTGACCTCACCGGGAGAGGTGATGGTGGCATGCCCCTCAATCCGGGTGATCTTGTTTTTGCGGAAAAGATGGTCAATCCCGGTGGTAAGGCTGCTGACCACGTCGTCCTTGGCCTTCATCATGGCCGCAAGATCAAGTTTGGGACGACCAAGACCGATGCCATAATCAGCAAGTTCACCAGAAGCGATTTCAGCGTATTTTTCCGATGAATTCAGCAACGCTTTTGAAGGAATGCAGCCAACATTAAGACATGTTCCGCCCAGGGTTGCGCGTTTTTCGACCACGGTCACCTTCATGCCCAGTTGTGCAGCGCGGATTGCCGCCACATACCCGCCCGGGCCGGCACCGATGACAATAAGATCAGCAGGAGATGAGCTTGCCATGAAAGCATTCCTTATCGCTTAGGTTAAAGACCAAGAAGAAGCCGCCTCGGATCTTCGATCATCGACTTGATCCGCACAAGAAAGGAAACAGCTTCCCGGCCATCGATGATCCGGTGATCATAGGACAGGGCAAGGTACATCATCGGGCGGATTACGATTTCATCCCCGGAAGCCCCGCTGATCACCACGGCACGTTTCTGGATATTATGCATCCCGAGAATACCACTTTGCGGTGGATTCAGAATAGGGGTGGACATCATTGAGCCATACACACCGCCATTTGAGATCGTGAAGGTTCCGCCGGACATGTCATCCATGCTGAGCTGGCCGTTTTTTGCCTTTTGACCAAAGGCATTTATGGTCGCCTCGGTTTCAGCAAAGCTCATGGCGTCAGCATCTTTGAGGACCGGAACCACAAGGCCCTGAGCAGTACCGACGGCAACCCCGATATTATAGAAATTCTTGTAGATGATATCATCGCCGTGAATTTCAGCATTGACGGCCGGAAATTCCTTGAGTGCTTCGATCGCCGCACGGACAAAAAACGACATGAACCCAAGGCGAACACCGTAGGTTTTCTCAAAATCGTCTTTGTACTGAGCCCGCAATGCCATCACGGCGCTCATATCCACCTCATTGAAGGTGGTCAGCATAGCAGCATTATTCTGAGCATCCTTCAGTCGCTGGGCGATGACCTTGCGAAGACGTGTCATCGGAACACGTTCTTCCCGGGCATCGTCTGCCCTCGGTTTCGGCGACACAGGACCGGATGAGGCTGCAGATATGGCGGTTGAACCTGCCCCGGCCATGCCTTTGTCTATTGCCTCCAGAACATCTCCCTTGGTCAGACGGCCGTCTTTACCTGTAGCCGGGATAAGGGCGGGGTTGAGGTTGTTTTCTTCAACAAGGCGGCGGACCGCAGGAGACAACGGCATCGCGGGAGCAGCGCCAGACTGAGGGGGGGCAGAAGGTGGTGAAGTGCTGACCGGCTCAGCCACCGGCTCTTCCGAAGGTTGGGGTGCCGGGGGCTTGACGGTATCAGTTGCTTTGGCAGGGCCCGCGCCTTCTTCCATCAACGCAAGAACAGCATTCAGACCCACCGTCTCCCCGCTGGCTGCGACCTGGCTTGACAATACACCAGCGGCCGGGGCCGGAACTTCCAGCGTCACTTTATCGGTTTCAAGCTCAACGACGGGCTCGTCCTGGGCGACGGCATCCCCCACATTTTTCAGCCAGCGTGCAACCGTTGCCTCGCTGACCGATTCTCCGAGCGATGGAACCTTGATTTCGATAGACATGCCTTGCCTCATTTACTGTGCCGAGGGAAACCTGCGGCTGATGTGTTTATTCTGCAGCGCTGTTCTTTGCCGAACTGGATATATCGAGCGCCTCGTGAACCAGTGCTTCCTGTTCCTTAAGATGCCTTGACAGACTTCCGCTCGCCGGTGATGCCGCTTCCGTGCGTCCAACATATTTTGGACGGGTATGGGTGCCGCCAACTTCCGCCATGACAGCTTCGATCCGGCTTTCAACAAAAAACCATGCGCCCATGTTGCGTGGCTCTTCCTGACACCAGATCACCTCGGCATCGGGACGCTCCTGCAGAAGGGTTTTCAGGGTCCGGTGCGGGAAAGGATAGATCTGTTCCATCCGCATCAGGCTTATATCGTCTATGCCTGCCTTTTCCCGGGCTTCCAGCAGGTCGTAATAAACCTTGCCTGAACACAGAACAATACGGCGTGCTTTTTTGGCGATCTTTGGTGAGGTTTCCTCAATGATACGATGAAAACTCGTCCCTTCAAGAAAGTCTTCCGTTTTCGACACACAGAGCCGGTGACGAAGAAGGGATTTAGGCGTCATCACAATAAGCGGCTTGCGGAAATCACGTTTAAGCTGACGGCGCAACACATGAAAGTAATTTGCCGGCGTCGTGCAGTTGACCACCTGCATATTGTCTTCTGCACAAAGCTGAAGGTAGCGCTCAAGCCGTGCTGAGGAATGTTCTGGCCCCTGTCCTTCATGACCGTGGGGGAGCAGCATCACAAGCCCGCTCATCCGCAACCATTTGGCTTCGCCAGATGAAATGAACTGATCCACGATAACCTGCGCACCATTTGCAAAATCACCGAACTGAGCTTCCCACAAAACAAGGGCATTCGGCTCAGCCTGGCTGAAACCATATTCAAAACCCAGCACCGATGCCTCGGACAGGGGGGAGTCGATCACCTCAAAATGGGCCTGATCAGGGCTGATATGGTGAAGCGGCGTGTAGCGGTCACCACTGTCCTGATCGACAAAAACGGCATGGCGCTGAGAAAATGTGCCGCGGCAGGAATCCTGCCCGGAAAGACGCACACCCTGGCCTTCCAGAAGAAGGGTGCCGAAAGCCAGCTGTTCCGCGCATGCCCAGTCGATGCCCTCACCTTTTTCGATAGCGTTGCGCCTTCCATCAATGACCCGCTGAAGCTTCGGATGAATCTTCAGCCCTTCGGGCACGGTGGTCATCAGTTTAGCGACCTTATCGATGGCCTCACGATCAACCGCTGTTGTTCCGCGCCGATCTTCTCCATGGGCGGCACGGAAACCTGACCACTGGCCCTCAAGCCAGTCCGCCTTGTTGGGTCGGTAGCTGGTTCCGGCCTCAAACTCCTGGTTGAGGTAGGTGAGGTTTTCTTCGATTACGGCCCTGGCTTCGTCTTCGGTCATAATCCCTTCGCCGATCAGTTGTTCGGCATAGAGCTGGCGCACAGTTTTATGAGACCTGATCGTGTCGTACATGATGGGCTGGGTGAAAGACGGTTCATCGCCTTCGTTGTGACCAAAGCGCCGGTAACAGATCAGATCCACCACCACGTCTGTCTGGAATTGCTGACGGAATTCGGTCGCGATGCGGCAAACATGCACCACAGCTTCAACATCATCGCAGTTCACATGAAAGATGGGTGACATGACCATCTTTGCAACATCCGTCGGATAGGGTGATGATCTGGAGAAGGACGGATCCGTGGTGAAGCCGATCTGGTTGTTGATGATCATGTGAAGGGTGCCGCCCGTCCGGTAGCCGCGGAGAGCGGAAAAAGCAAATGTTTCCGCAACGATCCCCTGACCGGCGAAAGCGGCGTCACCATGAATGATCAAACTGAGAACTTCTTTTCTGATTTCATCACCGCGCTGATTCTGCTTTGCCCGGGTCCTGCCGATGACAACCGGATTGACAACCTCCAGATGCGAGGGGTTGGCGTTGAGTGTCAGGTGAACCTCATTGCCGTCGAATTCTCGATCAGCGGAATTTCCCATATGATATTTCACATCACCCGATCCGCCTGCTTCTTCCGGGTTGGCGGGATTGCCGAGAAATTCTGAAATAATGGCACGGAACGGCTTGGAGAGGACATTATGCAGCACGTTGAGGCGGCCGCGATGCGCCATGCCAACCACGACTTCCCTGAGCCCGAGCTGTGATCCTCTTTTCAGGATTTGCTCAAGCGCCGGGATAACCGCCTCGCCACCATCAAGACCGAACCGCTTGGTTCCGACATATTTCTTGTGCAGGAACTGTTCAAAGTTTTCGGCTGAGACCAGCCTTTCGTAAATAGCTTTCTTCCCACGACTGGTAAATTCGGTGTGATTGCGGATACCTTCGATACGTTCCTGAATCCAGGCTTTCTGGTCCGGGTCCTGGATATGCATGAACTCAACCCCGATCGTGCCGCAATAGGTATCGCGGACAACCGAGAGGATTTCACGCAATGTCGCCACTTCCAGCCCGAGGACATAGTTGATGAAGATCGGGCGATCCATATCGGCGTCGGTAAACCCGTAGGTTGCCGGGTCAAGTTCAGGGTGATACGTTTTCTCGCCAAGATTGAGCGGGTCGAGATGAGCCTGGAGATGCCCGCGTATCCGATAGGCGCGTATCAACATGATCGCACGGATTGAATCCAGCGTTGCTGATCTGATATCAATATCCGTGATGCTGGGTATGGCGTTCTTGTTTAACGCATCTTCAACACCGATGATGCGGTTGCCGTCACGCATCCAGCTTGGACCATCGGAGCGATCCTCACCGAGCTTCTCAAGGCTTGCGAACCACGTTGCCCATTGGCCGTCAACGCTGTTCGGGTTCTCACGCCAACGCTGCTGAAGCTCTGCGATGAAAACCGCATTGGCACCGGAAAGAAAATCCTGATCCGGTTGTTCACTGTCCATTACATAACCCCCGCCACTAGGCGATATTAGTATAAAAAGACTTGATGTATTCCGGCAAGTGTCTTTGCGAGTTTAAATGTATAATCTTTGGCTCTGGAGGCCTGCAACCAGCAGGCTGATCCGTTTAGCCGCTTACCTTTGCCACCACTTCAGCCAATGTTTTGACCGCATTGACGGAATGATCGAACATATCCTGCTCATCTTTGTTGAGGTTGATTTCAATCACCTTTTCAACACCGCCGGAACCGATGATGACCGGCACCCCGACATAAAGACCATCAAGCCCGTAGGCTCCCTCCACATATGCCGCGCAAGGAAGAACCCGTTTCTTGTCTTTCAGATACGCTTCAGCCATCTCAATGGCAGAAGATGCCGGCGCATAAAAAGCGGAACCTGTTTTCAGGAGACCAACGATCTCGGCCCCGCCATCACGGGTGCGCTGAACAATGGCGTCGATTTTTTCCTGACTGCTCCAGCCCATATCGATCAGGTCAGGGACAGGGATCCCCGCAACCGTCGAATACCGTACCAGCGGAACCATGGTATCGCCATGACCGCCGAGAACAAAAGCCGTGACGTCTTCAACCGAAACGTTGAATTCTTCAGCCAGGAAATAACGGAACCGGGCACTGTCCAGAACCCCTGCCATCCCGACAACCTTGGATTTAGGCAGACCGGAGGCTTCCTGAAGCACACCCACCATGGCGTCGAGCGGGTTGGTGATGCAAATAACAAAAGCTTCGGGGCAGTGATCCCTGATCCCGGCACCAACCTGTTGCATGACCTTGGTGTTGATGCCGACAAGATCATCGCGGCTCATCCCCGGCTTGCGGGCAACCCCTGCGGTTACAATGACCACATCCGCCCCGGCAATGTCGCTGTAATCATTGGCGCCGTTTGAAGATGCGTTGAATCTTTCCACCGGTGACGCCTGGGCGATATCAAGTGCCTTGCCCTGGGGAATGCCTTCCTGAATATCAAAAAGGACAATATCTCCCATTTCCTTCAGCCCTGCGAGAAGGGCAAGTGTGCCGCCAATATTTCCGGCGCCAATCAATGCGATCTTGTTGCGTGCCATGATGTCATCCTTATCCAGCTTGTGTAACCTGAAACGCCAAATCGGCGCCGTGACCGGGAACCATGACCAGCTGAACTGCCGGGCCTGCCGCCTTCACCACCTTGATTGATCCATGGATTAAAGACATCGTCCCCAAGTGAATTTTTGCATAGCCGATCAGGCTTTCAACTGCAAGAGAAACCGTCGGAATTTTCCAGTCTATGGGTTCGAAGGAACAACCGTCATTTCAGCAAGACGGGATTGGGTTCGGGGAAATTCCTTTATCCATGCTTCACCCTGATACAGCTGGCTGATGCCCGTTGCCGCCGAACACACCAGAAAACGCCCGCGATCATAAAATGCGTCCACCAGCCACATGAAACGGCGCGCTTCGTTTCGCATCGTATCATCCATTTCAGGGATGCCTGAGATCAGCAAGCCTGAAAACCTGTCGGCAAGCACCAGATAATCACGCGCCGCCAGCGGCTGGCAACAAAGCGCTTCAAATTCCATCATGGCAACTGATCCGGCAGCGCACCGCACCTCAATCTTACGCCCGGCCACCTCAACCTGCTGAGGAGATACCGGCACACCGCCTCTCAACTGGGTGAATGCTTTTTCCATGGCTTCATCACTGTCTTGGCCAAGGGGCGTGTACCAGCTGGGCATGCCTGTGAGGATGCGTTGCCGCCAGTCCACCGGGCTTGCCAGTTCATGAACAGCAAGCCGCTTTTTGATAATCTCAATGAAGGGCAAAAACCTTTCGCGATGAAGCCCTCCTTCATAAAGACTGTCCGGATGCCGGTTTGATGTTGTCACCAGCACGCCACCTCCGTCCATGAACCCTTCGATAACACGAGCGACAATCATGGCATCGGCGATATCACGGATTTCCATTTCATCGAAACAAAGCACCTTCGCCCCATCAGCAATGCTGCGTGCAACTTCACGGGCGGGATCAGCTGATCCGGCCAGTTCCGGCGCATGAATTCGGTCATGAACCGACACCATGAAATCATGGAAATGAAACCGGCAGACCCGGGTCTTCTCCCCGACCGCCGCGGCGAACATATCCATCAGCATGGACTTGCCGCGCCCGACACCACCCCAGAGGTAAAGCCCCTTTGGGGCCGGCTTTCGTCCGATGGGCAGAAATCTCAATGCAAGCCCGGAGGATGAGGCCAGCGCCTCTGCCAGGGCATCGAGATGTGGCAGGACAGCTCGCTGGGCCGGATCATCCTGAAGACGCCCTTCGGATATCCGGCGTTCATATTCATCGGTAAGCAACATGCCTGCCCTCATTCAGGGCCCCGTTCAGCGTAACCTGTACCCGCCGGATCAAGACCTTTATCGGCGCTCAAGCTGAAGCTTCTTGATTTCAGCAATTGCCTTGCCCGGATTAAGCCCTTTCGGGCAGGTCTTGGTGCAATTCATGATGGTGTGGCACCGATAGAGACGGAAAGGGTCTTCAAGTGCATCAAGACGTTCACCCGTGTGTTCATCCCGGCTGTCGGCAATCCACCTGTAGGCCTGAAGCAGAACAGCAGGGCCAAGATACCGGTCACCGTTCCACCAGTAACTCGGGCAGGCGGTAGAACAGCTGAAACAAAGGACACATTCCCACAACCCGTCGAGTTGTTCACGTTCTTCAGGGCTCTGCCGCCGTTCTTCGCCTTCGGGAGCAGGGGTGTCTGCCTTCATCCACGGTTCAACCGAGGCCAGCTGGGCGTAGGCACGGCTCAAATCAGGGACAAGATCCTTGACCACCGGCATATGCGGCAGGGGATAGATATCAACATCACCCTTTACGTCATCGATCGCCTTGAGACAGGCCAGGGTGTTGGTGCCGTCAATGTTCATCGAACAGGACCCGCAAATGCCCTCCCGGCAGGACCGACGAAATGTCAGGGTGGAATCTGTTTCCCCTTTGATCTTGATCAGCGCATCGAGCACCATCGGCCCGCATTTGTCGAGATCTATCGTGTAGCTGTCCATTCGGGGATTGGCATCATCTTCCGGTGACCAGCGGTAGATATTGAACGTCTTGGTCCGGGTTGCGCCTTCCGGCTGAGGATGAATTTTCCCTTTATTGACTTTCGAATTTTTCGGCAGAGCAAATTCAGCCATGGGTCAGTCCTTCTGATACATCCATCTCATACAATCAATACACACGGGCGACCGGCGGCACGGGTTCGACATCATTGGTCAATGTGTTCATCTGAACCGGACGATAGCCGAGGGTGGAATTATTTTTGTCATCCATCCACATGACCGTGTGTTTCATCCATTCCTTGTCGTCACGTTCGGGAAAATCTTCATGCGCGTGAGCGCCGCGGGATTCAAGGCGCTGTTCGGCAGATCTGATCGTAACCAGGGCCTGAGACATCAGATTATCCAGTTCAAGCGCTTCAATGAGGTCCGTGTTCCAGATCATGGATGTGTCGCTGATACTGATATTCGCCATCCGGCTTGCGACCTGATCCATTTTCTCAACTCCCTCGGTCAGGGACTGGCTGGACCGGAAGACAGCGGCATGGCGCTGCATGGCCTGTTGCATCGCATCCCTGATGGTGCTGGTCTGCTCACCACCACGGGCATGACGCATCCGGTCCAGACGATCCAGAGCTTTGTCGGTTGCTGACTGGGGAACAGGCGCGTGGGGTGACCCGGGCTCAACCGTGGCACCCGCCCGATACGCCGCCGCACGACCGAAAACAACAATATCGAGAAGCGAATTTGTCCCCAGACGATTGGCTCCATGCACGGAGACACACGCCGCCTCGCCGATGGCCATCAGCCCCGGGGCAACACGCTGGGGATCGTCTTCAGTCGGAGAGAGGACTTCGCCATGATAATTGGTGGGGATACCACCCATATTGTAATGCACCGTGGGCAGAACAGGGATCGGCTCACGCGTGACATCCACCCCGCAGAAAATCCGTGCCGTCTCGGTGATGCCGGGCAGGCGTTCAGCCAGGGTATCGGCGTCAATATGTTCAAGGTGAAGAAGAATGTGATCTTTATCAGGGCCAACACCCCTGCCTTCGTTGATTTCCATCGTCATGGCACGGCTGACCACATCACGGGAAGCCAGATCTTTTGCCGTCGGGGCATAGCGCTCCATAAATCGCTCGCCTTCGGAATTGGTCAGGTAACCACCTTCACCCCGGGCACCTTCGGTGATCAGCACGCCGGCTCCGTAAACGCCGGTCGGGTGAAATTGCACAAATTCCATATCCTGAAGCGGCAGTCCTGCCCGCAGCGCCATGGCGTTGCCGTCGCCGGTGCAGGTATGGGCCGACGTGCAGGAAAAATAGACACGGCCATATCCCCCGGTGGCCAGCACCGTGCGCTGACCGTGGAAACGGTGAATTGTCCCGTCTTCAAGGCAAAGCGCAATCATCCCGCGACACACGCCTTCATCATCCATGAGCAGATCAAGGGCAAAATATTCAACAAAGAATTCGGCGTTGTGCTTGATACACTGCTGATAAAGAGTATGCAGGATCGCATGGCCGGTCCGGTCGGCGGCGGCACAGGCCCGCCGGGCCATCGACTTTCCGTAATCAAGCGTATGGCCGCCAAAAGGACGCTGATAGACCTTGCCTTCATCTGTCCGTGAAAACGGCACGCCGTAATGTTCGAGCTCGATCACCGAGGGAATGGCGTTCCGGCACATATACTCAATCGCGTCCTGATCACCGAGCCAGTCCGACCCCTTGACCGTATCGTACATGTGGAACCGCCAGTTATCGCCTTCACCCATATTATTGAGGGCAGCACCAATCCCCCCTTGAGCTGCTACGGTATGGCTGCGGGTTGGGAAAACCTTTGTTATGCAGGCTGTCTTAAGCCCGGCGGTCGCCATGCCAAGGGTTGCCCGCAATCCGGCACCGCCGGCGCCAACCACAACAACATCGTAGTAATGATCGGTAATCTCATACGCAGCCATAAAAGACCCTTTCTCAGGCAAGAGCTACTGACAGGACACTGAAAAGCGACAGAGCGGCAAGCCCTGTCATGACCATCTTGGAGGCGACCAGCGCCAGAAGGCGACGCCGCTCATTCGAAACATAATCTTCAATAATAACCTGAATCCCGAGGCTGGCATGGTAGAAACCAACCCCGAAGAAGAGCAGAGCCGCCGTTGCGTTGAACGGTGCCGAGATCCAGGCACGCGCGGCATGGTATTCGGCGCCGGCATGCAACACGAGCCCGGCAACCAGATAGAGAACCAGCGGTATCAACCCTATTGCTGTCAGTCTCTGGGACCACCAATGGCTCACACCTGTGCGTGCGGAGCCAAGACTCCGGGCCTTGCCAAGGGCAGATCGCATCGATGAACTGGTTGCCATAATGACCCCCTAACCAAACACAATCAGCGACCAGAGCCCCAGTGTCAGAACAAGGGTTGATCCAATCACCAGATAGCCGCTCCGGTACACGCCTTCAATGGTAAGGCCGATACCAAAATCCCAGAACAAATGACGGATGCCATTGCTCAGATGATAGAAAACAGCGGCGGAAAAACCGAACAGGACAAGACGTCCCGGTATGCTGAGCATGATGCCCTGAACCAGGCTGTAATACCCGGCACCACTGGCCAGCGCCACCACCCACCATACGAGCAACAGACTGCCTGCTGCCAGTGCCGCGCCGGAAAGACGATGGCTGATGGACATCATCGAGGTCAGCTGTGGCCGATAGATCATAAGATGCGGTGATAAAGGGCGTTCCTTCGCCATGTTGTCAACCTTTCCTCTACGAGATATATATCACGTATCAGCGGCTTGTAGTCAATGCGCATCGGAAGACTAAATTGTCGCGTTTTTTCTGATGTTCCTGTCGTATCATTGTAATCACAAAGATTTTTAAAGGCCCTTATGTCCACGTTGCTTTCAATACAATCTGCCGTAACCTGGGGTGCTGTTGGCAACACCATGGCCGAAAAGGTGATGGCAGGATCAGAACATCATTTCTGCCGGGTTGACACGGTTCAGCTGACGGCCCATCCCGGGCATGGCTTCCGCGCCGGCGGATCGGTTTCCGATACCGATTTTGCAGATCTTCTTGATGGCATCAGCCGCCTTGGACTCTGGCCGGGTTTTTCTGCCGTGATGATCGGTTATATCGGCCGTGCCGGGCAGATCGGCCCGATCAAATCAGCCCTAGCCGGATACAGGCTCAACGGCAACGGGCCGGTGATGCTTGATCCGGCGATCGGTGATCATGGCCGCATCTATGTCGACACGGAAACGGCGAAGGGTGTCGCAACGCAGCTTCTGCCCGATGCAAATATTGTAACGCCGAACGCCTTTGAGCTCGGCTATCTGACCTCAACGCTGATTTCAACACCTGATGACGCCGAAAAGGCCGCGTTCAGTCTTTTTCAGGACCACGTGAATATCGAAGGCATTGCCGTAACAGGCCTTCCCCTTGATCAGGACGTGGCGGATGCCTGGATTGACCGGAAAGGCATGACGCTGTTCAAAAAACCCGCGCTTATCCGGAACAGCGGCGGGTATTCCGGTGCCGGTGATCTTTTTGCCGCCCTGATGATGCTGCACTGGCTCAATGGCGCGTGCTGGCAGGACGCCGCCGCATCCGCAAGCCAGCTTTCAGGCCAGGTGCTGAAACTTAGCGACGATAAAAATATGGCCAATATATCGCTGGATGCTGTTCGCCGGATAGTCCGCGGAATCAGAGACCACGCCTGATGAGCTCTTCGGCTATCTGAACCGAATTGAGGGCAGCCCCTTTACGCAGATTATCTGACACACACCAGAAAACGAGACCGTTTGCAACCGTCGGGTCACGGCGCAATCTTGAAATATAGACCGCATCTTCGCCCGCGCTTTCCTTTGGTGTGACATAGCCTTCATCGGCGCGATGATCAATCACCACCACACCTTCAGCCTTGCGAAGGAGTTCCCGCGCCGCATCTTCGTCAAGCGGCTTCCCGCATTCAATGAAAACAGCCTCGCTGTGGCCGATGAAAACAGGTATCCGGACGCAATGGGCCACCACTTCGATGGCAGGATCGAGTATTTTTTTGGTTTCCGCCGACATCTTCCACTCTTCTTTGGTGAAACCGTCGTCCAGAAAAACATCGATATGCGGGATGGCGTTAAAGGCAATCTCCTTGGTGAACTGTTCCGGGCGGACCGGCTCGTTGACATAGACACCGCGGGTCTGGTTGAAGAGCTCATCCATCGCCGCGCGGCCCGCACCGGAAACCGCCTGATAGGTTGAAACCACCACCCGGCGGATGCCATACGCATCGTGAAGAGGCTTGAGCGCCACCACCATCTGTGCTGTGGAACAGTTCGGGTTGGCGATGATATTGCGGCGGTCTTTATCGGCCAGAAATCCATCCAGTACATCGCCATTGACTTCAGGAACGATCAGGGGGACATCATCATCCATCCGGAACGCCGACGAATTGTCGATCACCACGGCACCCGCCGCACCAGCCTTGGGGGCATATTCCTTGGCGACACTGCCACCTGCCGAAAACAGAACGATATCAACTTTCGAGAAGTCAAAACTTTCCAGCGCTTCAACCGTTAAATCTCTGTCCTCACCATAGGATATCATTTTTCCGACGGATCCGCGTGACGCCAGCGCATGAACAGAATCCGCCGGAAAATTACGCTCCGCAAGGGTCTGGAGCATCTCACGCCCGACCGCGCCCGTGGCTCCGGCAACCGCTATATTATAGCCCATGGCTATATCCTTTCGATATGTGTCTTACCGTATGATCAAAACTTGAAAAACTACCTTGCCAGCTGGTCAAGCCCGTCAAGCACGGCTGAAATCATGCCATCGGTCCCTGTCTGGGTGAAACCGTCGGCCATGATATCCCCGGTCCGGACATCACCGCTGAGCGCCTTGTCCACCGCAGCCTCGACAAGGTCCGCTTCTTCGGCCTGATCAAAGGAATAGCGAAGCAGCATCGAGAAGCTCAGGACCTGAGCGAGCGGGTTGGCAAGCCCCTTGCCGGCGATGTCCGGTGCCGAACCATGGACAGGCTCATAGAGAGCGTAACGCTTGCCCGTCACCGGGTCAGGTGCCCCGAGAGACGCCGAAGGCAACATTCCGAGCGAACCGGTGAGCATGGCGGCACAATCTGAAAGCAAGTCGCCAAAAAGATTGTCTGTCACAATGACATCAAACTGTTTGGGGTTGCGAACAAGCTGCATCGCGCAATTATCCGCGTACATATGGTCAAGCCGGACGCCTTCACCTTCGGCCTTGTGCAGAGCGGTCATCACTTCACGCCACAGCACGCCGGAATGCATCACGTTTGCTTTTTCCACGCTGGTCACGCGGCTCTGGCGCTTGCGGGCCAGATCAAAGGCCACCCGGCCGATCCGTTCAATTTCAGGCGGGGTATAGAGATTGGTGTCAAAAGCCTCAACCATGCCGTCATCACGGGTGCGGCGGCCACGTGGCTCAGCAAAATAGACACCCCCCGTCAACTCACGCAGGATCATGATATTGAGACCGGAGACCACTTCAGGTTTGAGGGTTGATGCCGAAACCAGCGGCGGAAACACCATCGCCGGGCGCAAATTGGCAAAAAGATCCATTTCTTTGCGCAGTTGCAGAAGGCCGCGTTCAGGCTTGAGATCAAACGGCAGATCGTCATATTGCGGGCCACCCACAGCCCCGAACAGCGTGGCGTCCGCGGCCATTGCATCGGCCAGCGTTTCATCGGAAAGAGGTGCTCCATGGGCATCATAAGCGGCCCCGCCCACAAGACCTTCTGAAATATCGAAATTCAGCGACCGGTGTTTGGCCATCCAGTCGGCCACCTTGAGCGTTGCAGACATCACTTCGGGGCCGATACCATCGCCCGCCATCACCATGAGTTTCTTATTCAATGCCATATCACGTATCCTTATCGAAATTTCAGAGCCAGGGATGGCTTTGCTGACGGTCGGATGCAAAAGCAGAGATCCTGGATTCCTTCTCCATTGTCAGCCCGATATCATCCAGGCCATCAAGAAGACACTGTTTGCGGAAGGGATCTATTTCAAATGAAACCGACGCACCATTGGGGCGGCGTATAACCTGCTCGTTGAGATCGATTTCAAGTTCAGGGTTTTCAGGATCCCTCGCATCAGCCATGAGCGCGTCACGTTCTTCAGGGGAGACAGTGATCGGCAGAATACCGTTCTTAAAGCAGTTATTGTAGAAAATATCAGCAAAACTGGTGGAAATAACTGCCCTGACGCCGAAATCAAGCAGTGCCCACGGGGCATGTTCGCGGCTTGATCCGCACCCGAAATTGTCCCCGGCAACGAGAATGCTGGCGCCGCGCCATGGCTCTTTGTTGAGCACGAAATCGGCTTTTTCAGACCCATCCCGGGAGAACCGCATCTCATCAAAGAGGTTGGCGCCAAGACCAGTGCGCTTGATGGTTTTCAGGAACTGCTTGGGAATGATCATATCGGTGTCGATATTGATGATATCGAGCGGTGCGGCGATGCCCTTGTGGTTATCAAATTTCTGCATGATGCTCTCCCTAAAGTGACCGGACGTCGGCAAGTTTACCGGTAACCGCCGCGGCAACAGCCATTTCCGGGCTCACGAGATGGGTACGTCCGCCACGGCCCTGCCTGCCTTCAAAATTGCGGTTTGATGTCGACGCGCAACGCTCACCTTCGGAGAGGCGGTCGGCATTCATCGCAAGACACATCGAACATCCGGCTTCACGCCAGTCAAAACCGGCATTCCGGAAGATCACGTCCAGGCCTTCGTCTTCGGCCTGTTTTTTCACCAGACCTGATCCGGGTACGATCATGGCGCGCACGCCATCTGCCACTTTACGGCCTTCGGCAATCTGGGCGGCGGCACGAAGATCTTCAATGCGGCTGTTGGTGCAGGAGCCGATAAAGACCGTGTCGATGGCAATATCGGTGATCGCCATACCCGGGGTCAGCCCCATGTAATCGAGAGCACGCTCGATCTTTGCCTTTTGCGAAGGATCAGAAACCTTGGCCGGATCCGGAACAACTCCTGTAATCGGGGCTGTATCTTCGGGGCTGGTTCCCCAGGTGATGGTCGGCGCGATATCCGCTGCCCTGATCACGACTTCCTTATCGTAGCTGGCCCCTTCATCCGAAGGCAGGGTCTTCCACCAGGCCACCGCCCGGTCCCACATCTCACCCTGGGGCGCCATTGGCTTGCCCTTGATATATTCGAACGTCACCTCATCCGGGGCAATCATGCCGGCACGGGCGCCGGCTTCGATGGACATGTTGCAGATCGTCATCCGCCCTTCCATGCTAAGGTTACGGATGGCTTCCCCGGCATATTCGATCACATGGCCGGTGCCTCCGGCGGTGCCGATTTTCCCGATGATGGCCAGAATGATATCCTTTGCCGTCACCCCCGGGCCGGGCAGACCATCCACGGTGATCCGCATATTCTTTGCCGGTTGCTGGATAAGGGTCTGGGTTGCGAGGACATGTTCAACTTCTGACGTCCCGATACCAAAGGCAAGGGCACCAAACGCACCGTGTGTTGCGGTATGGGAATCGCCACAGACAATTGTCATGCCCGGCTGGGTAAAGCCCTGCTCAGGCCCGATCACGTGGACAATGCCCTGCCGGATATCATCCATGCCGAAATAGGGCACGCCGAAATCGGCGGCATTCTTTTCAAGAGCTTCGACCTGAATGCGTGATTCCGTATCAGCAATACCTTCGGAACGGCTTGTGGTCGGCACGTTGTGATCGGCGACAGCAAGAGTACGTTCCGGGCAGGCGACCTTGCGGCCAGCCTGACGCAGACCTTCAAAAGCCTGCGGGCTGGTGACTTCATGGACAAGATGCCGGTCAATATAAATCAGGCTGGAGCCATCTTCGTCCTTGTGGACAAGATGCGCGTCCCAGATTTTATCAAAAAGTGTACGTGGTTCGGACATTGGCCCCCTCCTCAAGATCCGCCCGTTGCGGGCAGAAAGATCCCGCCATCGTCACGATACCAATGATACGTATGCGATGGCGATGACGGGGGTTTTGGTCAAGCGCTGGCTTCAGTGCTGGTCTTGGCGGTGCGCTCACGTGATTTTTCGGCAATCCGTGCGGCTTTACCTGTACGTCCCCGCAGGTAATACAGTTTGGCCCGACGGACTTTACCACGGCGCATCACGGTGATACCGGCAACACGGGGTGAATACAGCGGAAAGATCCGCTCCACGCCTTCGCCATAAGAAATCTTGCGCACCGTGAAAGACGAATTGACACCTGCGGCTTTACGGCCGATGCAGACACCTTCGAAAGCCTGAATACGCTCACGCGTGCCTTCGACAACCTTCACGTCAACCCGAAGCGTATCACCCGGAGCAAAATCCGGAATCTCGCGTTCGGCGATAACCTTATCCATTTCCTTCTGGCCAATACGATCCAAAATGTTCATGGCCCTGTCTCCTTATTCCAAGGTTCGATGCGCTACCATTTAATGCGGTGAACGCTCATATATCACTGTCCATGCCGTCTGTCACCCCCAAAGGGCAATGCACGGCGCTTATTTCTTGTCTTCGTTGTTCTGCCAAGCCTGCCACATATCCGGGCGCCGGATGCGGGTGACTGATTTGGCCTGCCGGAGCCGCCAGTCGGCTATTGCCTTATGGTTGCCACTGGTCAGCACCGACGGAACTTCATGCCCTTTCCATTCCCTGGGCTGGGTGTAGAGCGGATGCTCAAGAAGCCCGGCGGAAAAACTGTCGTCTTCATGGGCGTCGGCATTGCCCATGACACCCGGCAGAAGCCTTACCACCGCGTCGATCGCAACAAGGGCTGGCAGCTCACCACCTGAAAGCACGTAATCCCCGATGCTGACCTCGGTGAGCCCGGCGTCATCGATAACGCGCTGGTCAAGACCTTCATAACGACCGGCGATCATGACCACATCCGGGCTGGCGGCAAGCTGTTGTGCCATGTGCTGATCGAGCTTTTTGCCCCGGGGCGAGAAATAGAGTTTCGGCGTGCCCTGATCCAGCCCCGTCATGGCGGTGGTGATCGCGGCATCCATCACATCCGGCCGCATCACCATCCCGGGCCCGCCACCGAAGGGCGTGTCATCCACCACCCTGTGCCTGCCGATCCCGTGATCCCGGATATCGATCAGCTCAAGCGACCAGATCCCTTTATCAAGAGCCTTGCCCGCCAGCGACTGGCCAAGAGGGCCCGGAAACATCTCAGGGAACAGGGTGCATACACGCACCCGCCAGCATGTTCCTTCTGACCTGCTTTTTCCGGCATCCGCCATTTCAGGCTCCATCTTCAAGCCAGACCGGGTCCACCGTAAGTGTTACCGGCCCATCTTCACCCGGGTCGACCTCAAATGGGTTCGTTTCGGGAAAAGGCAGAATCACGACCCTGCCCTTCTGTCTCCGGACTTCCATCACAGTACCAGCACCGAAATCATAAATCCCTGTGATGGTTCCGATCAGCCCGAGCGCCGGGTCATGAACCTCACGGCCGATGAGATCCGCATGATAGATCTCTTCATCGCCGGCTTCGGGCAGGCGGTCCCGATCGACAAAGATCTTCTCGCCCTTCAGCCCTTCGGCCTCATCCCGGCTGGCTACACCATCGAGAGACGCCAGAACCATGCCTTTTGCAACGCCCCGCACCGATAAGGAAAACCGGCGTCCATCAGCCAGACTGACCGGCCCATAAGCACCGATGTTTTCCGGCTCTTCGGTGAAGGGCTTGATCCGGACCATGCCCCGCACCCCGTGAGGTGAGGCAATGGCACCAAGACAGACCTTCCGCACCACCATTTAGCTCTTTGCCGCGTCCTCTTCGGCGGCGGCATCCTCAGCGGAGACTTCCTCCGCAGGAGCCTCTTCAGCTGAAGCTTCTTCAGCAGGGGCTTCTGCTGGCGCGTCTTCGGCGGCAGCTTCTTCGGCGGCAGCTTCTTGGGCTGGGGCTTCTTCAGCGGCCGCGTCTTCGGCTGGGGCTTCTTCGGCAGGTGCTTCTTCAGCCGGAGCTTCTGCTGCGGCGGCTTCAGCAGCTTCGGCGGCCGCGGCGGCGGCTTCCGCGGCTTCCGCTTCACGCTCCTGACGCTTTCTGCCCGGCGCCGACTTTTTCGGCTGTTCGCGAAGTGCTGGCGCTTCGATGAGCCCCAGCTGAGCCATCATTTTCTGCACCCGCTCGGTTGGTTTTGCACCCTTGGAGATCCAGTACATAGCCCGTTCGGAATCGAGGGTCAGCCGCTCCGGATGATCCTTTGGAACCATCGGGTTATAGGACCCGACGCGCTCAACGAAACGGCCATCCCGGGGCGCCGAGGCTTCGGCAACCACAATGCGGTAATACGGACGTTTTTTGGCGCCACCACGGGCCAGTCTGATTTTAAGTGCCATGTTCTTTCCTTTCCTTGATATAAGAACGATGTCTGTCCGGCAAAGCGTATGCCCTACCGTTTCTTTTTCTTTCCGCCCCGCGGCATACCCAGACCGGGCAAACCTCCGGGAAGACCTTTACCGCCAAGACCGGGCAACCCGCCCAGTCCTGATCCCATGCCTGGTCCCATGCCTGGTCCCATTCCGGGCAGACCAGCGGACGGGCCGTCGCCGCCACCAAGCATGGAGGCGAGCGCGGCAGGATTGCCGCCCCCCATCTTGCCGAGGCGTTTCATCATCTTGGCCATATCCTGATACTGTTTGACGAGTTTGTTGACGTCCTGAACCGATGTGCCGGACCCGGTAGCAATGCGCTTGCGCCGCGAGGCGTTGAGAAGCGCGACCTGCACCCGCTCACGCTTTGTCATCGACAGGATGATCGCTTCCTGACGGCTGAAATGTTTATCATCAATGCCGGCGGCTTCGATCTGTTTTTTAAGTTTACCGATCCCGGGCAGCATCCCCATCAGGCCACCCATACCGCCCATTTTCTTGAGCTGGCGCAACTGGGAGAGAAAATCGTTCATGTCAAACTGGCCCGAAGCCATCCGCTTGGCCATGCGCTCGGCGTCTTCGGCTTCGATTGTCTCGGCGGCTTTTTCCACCAGCCCGACCACATCACCCATGCCGAGGATCCGGCCTGCCATGCGTTCGGGGTTGAATTCTTCAAGCGCGTCCTGTTTTTCACCGACACCGAGATACTTGATCGGGCAATCGGTCACCTGACGCATCGAAAGAGCCGCGCCGCCACGGGCATCGCCATCGGCACGGGTGAGCACAATGCCGGTGATGCCGACGGCTTCTTTGAAAGCCGCTGCGGTGGTGACCGCATCCTGACCTGTCATGGCATCGGCAACAAGCAGGACTTCTGCGGGTTCCGCCTGGCTTGCCACGTCCCGGACTTCCGCCATCAGGGTTTCATCTATCGTTGTCCGTCCGGCGGTATCAAGGATCAGAACATCCGACGATTTCAGACGGGCCGCATTGAGCGCACGTTTGGTGATACCAAGTGGTGTATCGCCATCCTGTTCGGGCAACACGTCCACCCCGGCTTCAACGCCCAGAATCCGTAACTGTTCTCTTGCCGCCGGGCGGGTGACATCAAGCGAGGCGAGCAGGACGGATTTTTTCTGTTTTGTCTTGAGTTGGCGTGCCAGTTTGCCGGTTGTTGTCGTCTTACCGCTGCCCTGAAGACCAACCATCAGAATGACCGCCGGCGGGCGCTGATTGATATTGAGCGCCGCATCACCGGGGCCAAGCGTTTCCACCAGCGCGTCATGCACGATCTTGATGACCATCTGACCGGGCTTGACGGATTTCAGGACATCCTGGCCGACCGCCTGTTCCCTTACCCGGGAGATGAAGGATTTCACCACCGGCAAGGCGACATCGGCGTCAAGAAGGGCTAATCTGACCTCACGAAGCGCGGTATCAACATCCGCTTCGGTGAGAGCGCCACGGCCCCTGATCTTGTCCAGGACAGATCCCAGTTTGTCACTCAGCCGATCGAACATGGTTCTATATCCGGTTTCACCTGATCTTGCTCAACATGACGGCAAAGCAGAAAACCGCCTGTGCCTGAAACTCAGGGACAGACGTGACCCGTTAAGGTCTGGCTTCGACAGTGCCGGTATAGCCACCTTAATGATGGAAACAGCCCTGTTTGTCAAGAGCCGCCAAGTCCGGCCAGCGCACGGCCGAAATCTGCGGCATCGAACGGGCGCAGATCATCCTTGCCTTCACCCACCCCGACGGCGTGAATGGGCAGGCCGAATTCCTCGGCCAGCGCCACCACGATCCCGCCCCTTGCGCTGCCGTCGAGTTTGGTGACGATCATGCCCGACAGATTTGCCGCCTGCTGAAATGCCGCCACCTGGGAAAGCGCGTTCTGCCCGACCGTTCCATCAAGAACGATGATACGGTCATGGGGTGCTGTTTCATCCTGTTTGCCAAGGACACGGGTGATCTTTTCAAGCTCCTGCATCAGCTCCGCCCGGGCCTGAAGCCGGCCTGCCGTATCGACAATGAGAATATCCACCTTCTCCCGGATGGCGGTTTCATGTGCCTGATAGGCGACCGCAGCCGCATCGGCATTTGCCTCACCGGCGATGACGGTTGTGCCGGTGCGTTCGCCCCAGATCCTGAGCTGTTCCACCGCCGCCGCCCGGAAAGTGTCGGCCGCGGCCAGCATCACGGTCTTGCCTTCGGATCGCCAGTATTCCGCAAGTTTGCCTGCGGTGGTTGTCTTGCCTGACCCGTTGACGCCCACCATCAGCACGACATGGGGCGTGTTGCCCGGATCAATTTCAAGGGGCTTTGCCACCGGCTCAAGGATAGTGGCGACTTCTTCGGCCAGTGCCTGCGCCAGACTTTCCGCATTGACGCCATCAGGATAGGACCGGCCTTTCAGGCCTTCGGTAAGGCGTCCAGCTGCGGCCACCCCGAGATCGGCCATGATCAGCGCATCTTCAATGTCTTCAAGATCACCTGCGTCGAGCTTTGGCTTGCCCATGATACCGGCCAGCCCTTCGGTGATCTTGGATGCCGATTTGCCGAGCCCGTCTTTCAGCCGGCCAAACCAGCTTTTCCGGGCAGGCGCAGGTTTATCATCTTCGGTCCGGTCCGGCTCAGCCCCGGCAGAACTGACGCTGGTATCTTCAGGTTCCGCATCTGTGGGCGGTGTTCCGGGTATTTCGGGAGCTGTTTCGGAGGAGGTTTCGGGGGCAATATCTGCTTTCAAGATATCTGCCTCAGCGCCATCGGTATCAGTATTCCCGGTATCAGTATTCTCCGGAGTTTTTTTCGCGG
>Ga0181590_10000464_pt1 | contig 32259 bp, 31 predicted proteins | sample 071ome_34_FD_132446 | JGI IMG/M metagenome (GOLD analysis project Ga0181590, IMG submission 132446) | Coastal salt marsh microbial communities from the Groves Creek Marsh, Skidaway Island, Georgia - 071411BT metaG (megahit assembly) | ecosystem: Environmental > Aquatic > Marine > Intertidal...
AATTTATTAGCCACATTAGCTGTTTTAGTTGCTGCTCCTGCACCGTAAAATGAAACCATGTTTTGTGCTTTTGCAGCTTTAGCTAAATCTTCCCAAGTTAAACTTGCATCACGAAGAGCAGGTATTTTAAGGAATTCAGGATCGTTTACAGTATCCATAGCAACTAAGTCATAAAGACGATTTTTTTGAGTTGTAGCTAAAACATTAGAAGCCTGAGAAACAGCACGATCTCCTGTAGATAAACCAATAATTTGAGCACCAGAAGAACTAGCATCATTTTCAATCATTAACTTTGTTTGATAATCTTCTAAGCGCTTACCTGATTTTCTGTGACGCTCTATACGAGCATATTCAAGCGCCATTCGCCCCATTTTAGGAACTTCTGGCCCCTCTAAACCACGAATAAGCGGATGTTCTAAAAACTCTCTCATACGTCTATCACGTTGAGTTTTAGACATCATTATTTCACCTAGTTCAATAATTTTTTCACGATTGCGATTAAATATTGCTCTGCGTCCCGCTTGTGTTAAAGCTTCTGTTCCAGGTCCAATTAAAGCGCCTATTTGAATTTGTAATTCATCTAAAGCATCAGTTGACATGTTAATTGCTTTACCTGAATTTAAAAAAGGTCTAACAAGCTCACCGCCTGTAGGAGTTAAATATCCTCTATGATAAACTCGCCCTCTTGAATCCAAAAAGGCATTTGTCCTGAAGTTCCTACCTCTTTGAGCGTGGTACTTAGCTGTTGCCATAAGCCCGTAGCCTTGTTCTCCACGATTAAGTATTTCGTGTCTAAATTCGTTAATACTGTCGTAATATTGTGTCTTTCCTCTAGGATCTCTAAACCTAACAATATTATCCATGAATTCAACAAAATCATTGTCTACTCCGTATTCAACATTCATAACATGGTTTAACATTTGAGCTATTTCACGATCAATCTGTTTAGGGTCATAATCAGGAAACTTATCTCTAGATATTAAAGGTATTCCTGTATCATTACCTCTTGAATCAAAATAAGTTTTTTTACCTGCTTTAACAAACAAACGATCACGATTATTTACAGTGCCTAGTCGTCTAGCAATCGTTACTCTTCTTTCTGCTTCTTGAAGTTTAAGAAGATTTTTATCTATAACAGTTACTTCTCTAGAAATTGTGTCACCCCAACCTCCAGAAGCACGCCCTGTATCTAAATCTAAAACACCTCTTCGAGTTTTACCCCGAAATTGTATTCGAATTAAACCTTGATCTTGTAATGATTTTAATATTTGAGAACCTTCTGCATGATGGTCTTTTAAAGTATGTTTTGTAAAAGGGACAATATTTTTAAAATCATCTGAAAAACGTTTTCCAATATTAATTGCAAGACTGTCATAATCAGTAGATTGACCTGATGCTACAAGCTTTACAATATTAGTTAAAGAATCAATAGCCTTATCATCAAATAATTTTGATTTAGGTTTTTGTTTTGCATTTAAAAATTCTAAATCTAAAATACGTCTAACGTTTTCTCTACCATTTGATAATGTTTTTGTTATCCAACTATCACTAGGTTCTCTGTTAAATTTCTTTTTGTAAGCTTCATATTGTTTATAAAAGGGTATACTGCCTTCTTTAAATCGTTTAATTAAAGTTTCTCGATCAGGATAATTAAAGTACTTTTTAAAATAAACTCTAGCAGGCGCACGTCCTCTATAATAAAGTTTTTCAGCAAGTTTTTTGCCTTCTTTTGCTCTCCAATTATCAATATAACGTTGATCGGCTAATTGGTTATCAACTATATCACTAAAATTGTAATATTTACCCATAATTTGAATTTGAGGGGTATCTTTAGAAAAATAACTGACAAACATTTCTGATCGTTTACGAGCACGAGTATCTAATAACCTAGATACGTTTTGAACTGCAAATCTATTTTCTGATCTAACAACAGAAACAAAATCTTCCCAAGGACGTTTGTCTCTAGCATAACGCTCTAAAACAACACGTAAATTTTCTACAATAACTGTTTGCTGATTTAAAGAAACTTTATCGTCTAATCCTGCAACAAAAGATTCAACCCAGTCTTTTTGTTCTGAATTAAGTAATTTAGAATTTTTCATAAAATCTAAACGTTCTTGATACAAGTTAAAATCAGGATCATAAATATTATTGTTTTTAATTTCGCCTGTTAAAGGATCAGCGCTAAAATTTCTTTCGTCAAACTCATTACCTACTCTTCTACGAGAAGCTTGTTTACCTACAAGACTGGTTCCTTTATAGTCAGTTAAAGACATAGTTTTATTATAGTCAGAAGCATCATTAATAAACATTTGACGAAGATCGTCTTTATGTTTAGGATTTCTAACTAAAGAACTAGGCCGTGTTGCATCTATTCTAAAGTCTTGTTCACGTAGTTTTTGGCGAGGCTTGTATATAGCAGTTGCTTGAGCTGCTCTGTTTCTTAGGGCTTGTATACTTAAAGCTTTTCCTTTTTGAGTTACAAATTGTTCAGCTTTAAGACGACCTTGCCTAAACAAATTAGCAGCATCTTCAGAGCCAAGCATTTTAGTTTGAATATCCATGCTTTGTCTTTTTAGCCATGCACCAAAAGTTTCTCTTTTAGGTGCTTGCCCTGTTAACTGATCGTCTCTTTTTTTCTTTAAAGCTGTTTTTTTAATTTTAGAAGAATCCGTTCCAATAAGTTCTTCTTTACTTTTAAGAACAGGAATAAGAGATGAGCGACAATTCCAATGTAAGGGCGGTACAAAACGTTTATCATTTACATCATAAATTTTTCCATTATGATGAGAACAAATAGGGCTTGTACGAGAGTCAAGTATAGCTGTAAACATAAAACCCTTTATCAAATCAGAATTGTTTTCTGCAACCTTTTTTAAAGCAGCGGTCTGGGTAGAAGTTATCGCAGTACGAGTTAAGGTTTTAGCTTGTATTTCGGTAATCTTAGTTGTTTTCATTACATTTGAAATAATTTCATTTTGAGATTTACCTTCAGCTAATCCTGCTTTTACTTTGCTTTGTATGCGAACAAGCTCTCCTGAAGAAATGTTTTTAATATTTCCTTTTAAACTACGAGTACCTTTAATGTTAGGTCCAGTAATTTCTGCTAACAATTCTTTTGTTCTTGGTTTAGATACTTTATAAAAGTCTTTTGTTTCTTTATAAAGATTATCTGAATGAAAAGTTAATTGAGAAGTAGAAAATTCTTTTACACTACTAGAAGTGTGTCCAAACAATTCTGTTCCAAATCGACTAATTTCTTTAGAAACATCTGCACGGATGTTTCCACGCAAAAGATCTGATAAATTTTTACGATGACGTCTAACAATACGTCTGTTTTGCACTTGAACACCTTCTTCATAAAGGCGCACATCGGTCATATGATCTACAATACGATCATAAAGTTTGTCATTAATGCTCATCTAGTACTCCACTGAGTAGTTAGTTATTCAACAATTTCTACACTATCGTCTGGGGTAGTTGCTGCTAGCGGGTCTGTTTGAATTTCTTCAATAGCATCTTCATCGCTGTAATCAGCGGGTAGAAAGTCGTTGTACTTAGCAATGTTAATAAAAGTAGAACGAGAAATAATACCACCTTGATACCATTCTGAAACTAGTCTCATAGCACCTTCGCCGCCTACCATTGGAGCAAAGTCACTAGACATTTCAAATTCAAGATCCATAGCGGAATAATCAGTATTATATTTCCAGTTAATCATAAACGCAATTACTTCACGAAGTGTGTTAGACACTTTTGCGTTAAGTGTACCTAGTTGTGCTGTCTGAGAAGCATTACGAATTTCTAAAGCTACACCTGAAGCTGCTTGCTCTGGTGAAAGCATACGAATACCCATTTTAGCCATTTCAGAAACAGTAGCTTCAATAGCACGATCCATGTCAGATAAAGCTGCAGTAGGTGTTTCTAGCACACTAATAGTTTCATCTTTGCGTACACGTAGCCAAGAACCAAGACCTGCATTAACAATGTCTTCAAATTCTTCATCAGTCATATCTGATTGAACTACAGGAGTATAAGTTGCAGCACCATATAATAAATGGTTACGGCGAGATACTTTGTTATACAAAGAAATTTCTCTATCGATAAGAGGCATAAGCACTGGTTCAACTGGATCAAATTGTCCGTTAACAGGCCATGCAGGAATACGATTGAGTCGTTCACCAAATTTAGTTGGGTAAACAGTATCTACTTTAGCAAAGGTAGATTCATTAAGTACACCATGATATTCTTGTCGAATATCTCCGTTTAATACTTTAATTTCAGCGTTTGGATCTATTTTTTCGTAGTAGTCACAAATTAATTTTCCTGACTCATCAAGATAGTGATCACACACAGTGTCTACATAGGTAGGGTGCCACGGGTTCTGATCAGTATATTTTTTTGTGAGATAGCGTGTAACATAGCGCTTCAAAGATTTTTGACGAGTAACAGGGTGGATATCTGTTTGTACGTTGATAACGTTTTCGGCTTCAATAAGCACAGGATAAGGCTTAATATTTTCACGTTCTTCAGGAGTTAAAGCAGCATAAGCTTCTTCACTGATTTTTGGGTAATCAACATAAATCCATGCACGAGAAGTTTGCAGCTCTTCCCAAAGTGCATTATCTAAAAAGTTAAATAAAGAACTACCATCAAGAGTAAAGTTTGTTTTAATCCAAGTATAAGCATCTTCTGGAAGTTCTTCTGGAAGTTTTAAATGAGAGTCTTTGCGTAGTAAAGCACTGATAAGTACTTTACAATATTGAGCAGTAAGACCTGGAAGCTCTGCCTCTGATTTATAAAAGTCATATTGTTTTTGAGTCATACTAGGAGAAAATGGAATTAACAAATTATCATTTAATCTCGATAAGTACTCGTCATGCGCTTTAACGTTATCTTGCCCTTGTAAAACAGCACGAGATTTTTTCCACAAAGGTTTTAACGACTGATACGAATCACTAGGATCAGCAACCGACTTTTTAAGAGGCTTATTTGTTGTTGTTAATTGTGCCATAATATTACCACTTTACTTTATTAGCCCAATAAGCAGCGGACATTTTGCCTTTCTTAATATTAGCAGCGTGTCTTGCTTTCCATCCTTGGCGGCGTTTACGATAAGATTCTGATTCATTCTTTTTCTTAGGTGAACCACTTACGCCTTGAGCACCAAAGCGAATTACTTTAATTTGATCACCAGACTTAGCAACAACAACATGTGACTTAGTAGGATGACTTGGAGTTCTTTTAGGTTTATTATAACCAGATACTCCTACACGTTCTAAACGTGGATCTTTTTTCTTAGCCATAATAGACCCCTTTATTCTTAAACGTCAGGTATCAAGTAGGGGTGAGCGCACCCACCCCTTTAGAGACTTTCAGGAATATATTATATTTCCTGTCTCTTTATTCTTAAACGTCAGGTATTTAAGATAGTTCAAAATGAGGCCCATCAATAAATGGACGTCTTCCTTGCGCACGTCTTTTATCAATGTATTCATTCATAGCATCTTCCATAGTCTTTTCTTCATCAGACCAATACTCGCCAATATCTTTAATATGCCAAGCTGCACCCCAACGAAGTTTAACTTTTTGGTTGTGAGCAGCCTCTGCCATAGCATTTGCTACATCATCGTACACATTAAGTTCCCAGCATACGTTGCTACCAATATAGGCAACAAGATCAACTGCTCGTCCGTCAAGGTGTTTTGATTTCATAGTTTGTGATTTACCTGCAGCTACAAGAGCTTTTTGCTCTTCAACTGTTCGTAAACCATAAGTAACACCGAAGTCTACTTTAGTTAAAGTAATTGCTTCGTGTACTACTTGTACTAAACGGTTATCAACGCCTTTTAACTTTTTAAGGCTACGACCTGATAATTTAAATGCCATGTTATTTTCCTTTTCCGAAGAATTTGGTTGCTGAACGAATGCCAAAACTTGCGGCTACAATAACACCTACTGTGTATTGATACCACTCAGGCATTCCTTGTAAAGCAATAAACCCGTCTTCAACTATTTTTCGGCCCCATTCTCCACAGAATGATAAAATCAGAGGTATTGAAAATAGAATTGTTAGCCATTCGTCTTTCCAACTTGATTGTGACCCTTGGGCCATTAATTTTTCCCACTCAGCTTCACTTGTTGCAGCTGATTTCATAATAGTAGCTTTTGCTTCTGCTTCAACTAATTTTAAATTAGCTTGTGCAGCTTGAGCATCAACTCTACCTTTTAACCAACCTCCTGCAAGTTCAGTAAGAGGAGCTATTAGAGCTTGTAGCATTAGTTTCCTTTCCCATCCAAATACCAAAACAACCTGTCAAAGCGCCCATACAAACAGAAACCAGTCCTGCTTGAGCGTTACTAGGATCAGGCAAAGCCATAAACCAGTGTACTGCCTGATAAGTTAAAATGGTTACAGCCAGCATCATTAGCCGTGGGATGATTTTCCAATCGTCTATAATAGTTCTAGCCATTAAATATCTTTCTTAATTATTTCTTGTAAATTCTACTTTATAGTTCCAATTTGAAAATATTGAAGCTTCTTCATCATAGCAATATTGTTTCTTTCTAATTATTTCATTATTTAATACTGTTACAGAATAATAAGTATTATAAGCCCCTCTTTTTGTTGGTAAATCAAAATAATTTTCAATTAAGTCAGGATCACCACCAAAATAAACATCATAAAAATTAGGAAGAACTAACCCCTCTTGGATATTAGTTTGATAAGAAATTGCTAATAATTCTGCAAATTCTGGCATAAAGTCAAAGGTTTCGTTTTCTACAAATTTGTAGCATTTGTCAAAGTGTTTACAAGAATTTAAACAAAATTTTTTAGATCGTGTAATTAAATTTACACCATCAATAGCAAAACCTTCTGAAGGATCATCTTTTAAAAAACAAGATATTATATCTTCGCCTATAATACTGTGATAAGCAGGGGTTGAAATTAATTCAATATCACTTAAATTAATTTCTGGAAATTTTTCAGTCATAATAGAAATAACAGATTCAGGAGCAGTTTTACAAAAATAAAATTCTCTTTCAATATCATCTACGCTCATTATTTCTTGGGAATTATTTGAATATTCCATAGTGTCATTAGAAATTAAATTTAATATTTCATTAACTTTATTTTGCACTTTTTCTTCTAAATAAGGGGCAGTAATTTCAAATTCTTCTTCAAAGTTTAAATCAGATTTTCCTTTATCTCTATTTGATAAATTATAAATTTCTAAACTAACTTCTTCATTTTCTACAAAATATTTTGTATGGTTAATTAATACATTTACCTTAATTATATTATCATTTAAATTTTCATAATTTAACACTGTATAATTAGTCATAATAACTTGCCCGTGATATTAAAAAAGTTTGATTTTGCCCTGTATTTCTAGAGCCTTGTCTATAAGGAAAATAAGTACCTGCACTAACGCCTTGAAAACCGTTTGCTGCAACTACAAGACCTACTGCTCCAAAAAATATTGCAGCGCCAACACCTCCTGTTAAAAGACCTAAAATTGCGCCAAAACCTATAAGAACAATAGCTTCAAGAAGACTAGCCTCATCATAGTCATAATCAGAAACGTGACCCCCACCTAAAATAGAGAAACTAGATGTTAAAATGTAAGGATATTCGGTCGATGTATGGTCATTTAATCTATAAGTACCTCTATAAAAAGTCCACCAAAAATCTTCTCTTGCATATTTATAAAATGTTGGAATATAACTTCCATAGCTACCGTCCCCCTCCTGATACCTAGTTTGTTCTAATACTGCGTGAGATATAGAAGGTATAAAATACATCATATCATTTTGTTGATAACTTGATAACGTTGCAGTGTGTTCAACAAAGTTATTAGGTCTAAAATCAGGATTAAAACTACTAGCGCTTCCTGCAGAGTTTCGGGGAAGAGTTCCTGAAACAGCATTACCTGCTCCTACTATTTTTAAGGGTTTTATTCTAGAATCATATGTTTTTTGATTGTCCGAATTAAAAGTAGAAATGCCGTATTTATCTCCAAAACCAATAGAATTAGAAGAATAACCTATTTTAAAAGTTATTGTTTGAGCAGGATTAACATTTGTAAATCTAATCCGTGTTATTTCTTTAAAATACTCCTCAGTATAAAATACACCATTTGTATTGTTTACGTAATTTATTTCAGTTTTATTTACACCTAAATCATCTACGCCATCTATATTTATAAGCAAATTATTTAGTGTATTACTTGCTGAAAATTCTAAATAAAGACGTCTAGGGTAATTAAGAGTGTAAGGAAGTATGGGGGTATTTGAACTTTCATCATAAAAAGAAAGACCAAAAACTGTCAATGTGTTTTCTGCTACATCTATTGAAGTACTATCTAAAATTTCACCTGAAAAATTTAGATCTTGAGGTATGCTTTCTCCTTGCTCATTTAAACCGCTTACATTATACCCCCCAAAAGCGTCATTAATATAATCTTCTTTCATTGCTTTTATAGGTAAAAAACAATAAAGAATAGGAGCAATATTATTATAATCTTGCAATACCCAGATATCCCAATAATCTCCTGCAGCATCGTTTATAAAAGTTGTTTTTATAATACCCGCAAAAACATTTCCTGTTGTTGTTTGAGGGTTAATAAAAGCCATTGGAGGAAAATCATCTGCATCATTTTTTACAAACAATTTGTATTTAAAAATATCTCCAGGCTCTTGATAAACAGACATTCCTTGTGTATTTCTTTGACCACGGGGAGGAATTTTAATATCTACAATTCCAGGAACTCTTGTTTTTTCATAATAAGTTAATTTACCTGCATAATGATAATGATCAAAATTGCTATCAATTAAAATATCATTATCGTTATTTTTTATTTGTATGCCATAAGTCATTTACCAAATACCATTATAAAAGTGTCAAACGTGTCTGTAGAGCTAGGGGCTGTTGCTGTTAATGTGTTATTATTTAATGTAACAGTATGCACATAAGCTTCATTGTCTCCTGTTGTTTCTGCAATCATATGTCTTGTAAAAATTCTCGTTGGCATTGTAGGAACGCCAACGAAAGATACAGTCGTATTTGCAGGAGCAAGATAAGTGCCTAAAAGAGTAAAGGTAGAGTCTTCCGAAGAAAACATTAAATTATTACCAGAATCTCTAACTTCAAATCCATAAGCCATTATGTCAAATCTCCTATTTTAACTCTTAGTACATTACTTGCATCAAATACTTCTATTTTGTCATCAGATAAAACTAACCGTTCTCCTGTAGGAGAATTCGAAAGAGTTCCAATTGTAAGTCCTAAAGTTTGTAAGTCAGTAGCAACTAGTTTATCAGCAGTAATTGTTCCTGCGACTAATAAATTTCCGTCAAGAAATTCTGATTGATATGCCCAAACTTCATTACCTTGAGTATCGTCTTCTTTAATAAAAGCAATAGTGTCATCTGTTGCTTTAATTATAAAACGATCTCCAACTACAGAGTTTAGACCAATGATTGTACTAAACAAACTTTCAATTGCAGCCTGTTGTACAACATTATTTAAATAGTATATAGAAGCAGTATTAGTAGTATCTTCATAACGCCACCAGCCTGGACCTCGAGTACCCTCTATTCCTTCTGTGACAAAAGAAAAAGCAAAATTTATATCAATTAATCCTTTAGAAAGTCTTCTATTTGGCGATAAATGTAATCCAGGAATTGTTATAAAATTATAATCTCTTTCAGTTTTAATAGGCGAAACAGATAACTCTAAATAATCAGTGACTCTATTTGCAGCTGTTATTTCATAAGCCGCTTTAATTGGAGAATCCCAATAAACCGATTGTTCAACTGAAATATCTATACCTGTTAACGAGTCTCCGCCAGTAATTCTTATAGTATTAATTGAAGCCCATCTTTCATCAGTAATAACCCAATATCCATCAACAATTCCATCAAAATTATTGTAAGATACACCCCCAAGCATGAAATCGGATACGTAATATTTATTATCTCTTAAACTATTAGTCGTACTAGACGAGCCACCGCTATATAGCATACCACTAACATTAATTATAAAGTTTTGGCTATAATCAGTAATAGGATTTCCATTTTTAGTCATTTTAATTTTAATAAGGCCGCTAGCAGGAGAAAAATTAATAGTATTGCTTATTAAATCTAAATTAGTACCTGAAGTGTAATCTACAGTTGTATCTAAAATAGAACCTAAAGATGAGCTATAAAAAGAAGTAGTTCCAAAAAGAGTAATAGAATCGCCTATTTGTACTTCATCGTAATCAGCAATTCTATCCGAATTATTAGGATTATAACCTAATCTTATTTTTCTTACTTCTTCAATATCTCCTGTAGGATTATTAGAAACATCTAATAACTCAAAGGCTTGATCTCCATTATAAGGAGTTCCAAGCGAATCATCATTAAACTGAATACTATAGGGAAATGCAGATAGATCACCTACTGGATTTGTCCTTACTAAAAAGTTATTTACGGTTTTTCCCATTACAGGCCAAGCTGCTTCTCCTGCTGGCCCTGCTGGTCCTGCTGCACCATCTGCACCAATAAACTTTACAAAGTCTATAGAGCTTCTAATTGGAAGGGTTGGACGAGTATCAGTAAAGTATTCATAATAAGCAATAAATTCAGGTTCAGGATCTGTAAAGACAGCATCATTAACATCATAAGATTGCGTATTAATTGTTTCGTCTGCACTGCTTGCATAGATAACTGCAATTTTACCTGCTGCTTTTAGCTGTATAGTGTTTTGATCGATAATTACTCTTTTAGAGAGTTGACCTGTAATAGTACGACTTCGTACTGCAAAAGTATAAACACCTGTTTGCAAACCTGTAACATCAAAGGTTGTTCCTGAAGTAGTACCTAACTTTAAGAAAGTAGCATCTTCTTCGTCTATTGGTGGATTTGCAAATAAATTATAATCATTAGAAATTTCTACAACATAGTCTTTAACTGAAATATCATTTGCAGCAGTCCAGCTTAAAGTTCCTGAAGCAATTCCTAAAAAATTATTGTTAGGTATTATATTACCATTGCTATCTGTTGTTTCAGAATAAGGTGTAAAACTTAAACTAGACGGTGCAGTTACTTTAAAATCTCTAGTTGGTCTAACAGAATAAGAAACATCATTAGGTACGTTCCAAGCTAATGTTTCGAAATCAAATTTAAAGCCTGTGATTTTAACAGAAAAATCAGAATTTACTTGAACAGATTCTACTTGAAAAGTTTCATTGTTAATACCCATAGTAGCAAGATTGACTTTAATTAAATCTCCAGGTTCTATAAATAATCCTGTTTTGTCTGCTGTAAATTCAATAGTATAAAGAGATCTTGAACTTCTAACTGTTTGTTCTGCAAGGGCTTGAGCATGGTATCTATTAGTAACACCGTTTGCTCTTATAGAATTTGTTAAGGGCTGATCATTATCTTCTGATAAGTAATCTTGATGCGCAGCGCTATTAGTAGGAGGCCATGTAATTGTATCTTCTTTAAACTCTTCAAATTCATTATCAAAAGTTACAGTTACTTGATTAAATTTATCTTGAGCTTTTGTAAAACTTAAATTGACATCATCTCGAATAATAGTATCTTCATTGAAAGTAGCTACTACTAAAGCATCTTGTTCTGTTTGTGTTGTAGGGTAGCTAAGAATTAGTTTGTATTGGCCTTGTGGAGTCCAAACTAAATTAGCTAAACCCATAGTACTAAGGATTCGTTCTATATTATTTCTAATAGTTTCTTCAGTACTTAATGTAATATTACATTCATAAATAGTTTTATTTTCTGTAGCAGGAGCTGTAGTAACTGCATAAGTAACAGTATAAGGATCTGATTCTGTTCCTGCGCCTGACTGCGTATGTGTATAAAGTGTTTCTGTATCTTCTGCATAATAAAGATAATCAGCCATATAAGGCTCAATAGTATCCCCATTATTATCATCAGGAAAGTCAGACAAAGAAGGATAAGCAAAAATAGGTTTAACACCATTAACTTGTCCACCAATTGTAAAATCAATTGAATTGCCATTACCGTCCACAACAGCGGTATTACATATTTCGTAAGCTTTATAAAAAGATTCTAAATCAACTTCATTGACAGTTAAACCTCTCCCAAACTCCAAATTTAATAAGTAGTCTAACAAGCACAAAGCAGGATTATTAGAATAAACATAACTAGAACTTAAGCTATAAGTATAAGGATCTTGTTCAGTTCCTAATCCGTTTCTAATAACAAGTTTAACTTTTCTACCTTTGACAATGTACCCCATATTTGGGACACCTTGATATTGGGGGTTATCTCTATCTAGTTTAAAGAAATTGTTAATATAAGCAGCGCCTGTAAAACGATTAGTGTCTAAAAAACCAAAAGCGTTAGCAGAGGTATCCGAAGTTCCACCATCGTTATGAATTAAAAAACGATGAGAATACTCTGTTTCGTCTTCTTTCATGTCTTGATCAAGGCCACGATAATCAATCTCATTAACTAATATGTGTTGAACACCTTCAATGCCACCATGACAAAGTGCAGTTTGAACTCCTAAAAATTCATTTTTAGAACCAGAAATGCCTCCAGAAATACTGTTAAGGTTATTATTTCCAAAGTTTTTGCCGAAAGCTTTGTCAGCATTTTCGTTGCTAACTGCAGGGTAAGAAGACTTTACTAAGTAATTACAATGTATACCTCCTAGCCTTTGTTTACCATAAACAACAGGTAAGGGTGCAGATTCCCCTTGGACAGTAAATTTTTGTCCTTTACGAGCTTCTGCAGCGGCCTCCATCTTTCTTTTCATTTTTGCGTGTTGAGATTGTTGATACCCAATAGACGCAAGAGTCATAAAAATTTGAAATTCAATACCTGTACCCATTAGACTTTACCCCATTTCAAATTAATTTCGTTATTATCATAGAGATTGTCATACGAAGTATCTGTAGAGCTTAGCTGATCCATACCATCTTTAGAAATCATGTAAACGTTAATTTGATCTAAATCTGACATGGGGGAAGTACCCTCTATAACTGCTGTTTTAGTATCAAAATCGTTTTTAACAGCAGGGCTATCAATATAACCTGAGTATAACTGTATAACATCGTCAGTAGCTAAAAGTGGTAAGTCTGTAGCAGGGTCAACAATACCCACATGAACCTTAATAGGAGAGCCTACAATGCTTGCTTTAAATATTCCTGAAAACTCATCTGATAAATCTGTTAATACAATTCTATAAGCTTCTCTGTCTAATACAGAAGAAAAGTTAGGTGATTCAAATTCAAACAGTCCACCATCCGCAATATAAGTATTACCATTCCAACTTAACTCTCGGTGATAGCTTGTAAAGTAATACTCTGTATCTTCATATTGATTACTGTTTGTATTAAATAATGTAAAAGTTAACTCAACCAAAAAGAAGTATTTAAACTTTCCATTTAAAGCTGTTGTAACTGCTGAACTAAACTCTCTCATTATATTGCCTCAATTAGTGAAATTGTTCCTAAGTTAGACAAGATACCATCTTGGAAAGTAATCCCTGTTTGATTATTAATATCAACATAATAAGAGAGTACACAACCACTATTGGCAACATTAATTGTATTGTCTGAATTATATGTTACACTATTGCCATGTTTTACAGTTGTATTAGAAGGAAGCGATTCTCTCAAAGAAGGATAAAAATAAAGTTGTTTATTAAGAGAACTTGATATTTCAAAGTCTTGTGTTAAAACATAGATTTTATCATGATTTGAAAATTTAATAAAAGAACCCTTTTTTAAAGTTCCACTAATATTAGGGTTTGCAACAACAAGTACTAAGTTTGAACCTGCTGCAGTGCTTGTCACAGGAGGATAGTCATCTTCTCCATTGCTATCTACTAATGCTGAGTCTGCTACACTATTTAATTGAGGCATAATCATTTTTTTAACTGAATCTATACCTTCAAAGGAAGAAAAGAAAGAATCTACTTCTGTAGTTTCTGTTCCAATTGTATTAAAGCTCAACTCCCATCGTTGATGATTTTGAGAAGTTCTTTGAGTTTTAAGAGAAACCGTTGTCATATCAAAATGAGGCTCATTTGATATAATTGAAAAAGGAGTTAGGATTTCCAATCCATTATAATAATATTTCTTCATGTTATTTTCCTTGGTCTAGCTAAAATAGTTAAGTGTCTTTCTACAAACATAATTTGTCTGTTAGTATTAACACCTGAATTGTTTTCGCAAGTTGAATGCCAAAAACCATCACCTGCTATCATTGCTGACCCTTTTTCAAAAGCAATGTCTCCTAACTTGGGCCTCTTATTTTTTATTATTTCATATCCACAATATTCAGCATAACTTTTTATTGTGTGATTACTTTTATATAAATACTTAAACCATTCCTTAGAAGAATTCCAAGGTTCTTTAAAAAATTCATTAGCTTTACTTTTGCTTCTTAATAACATATCATATTCGAAAAGTAAAGCAAAACAATCATTTATACCTCGAGTGTATTCTTTACAAAAGATAGTTCTATAATTAATATTATCTGTTGCTTTATTTAATGCAACAATTATTTCTTCTACTGTATAATACATATAAACTCCTATAATAAGGGGTAGCCTTATTCTTAAACGTCAGGTATCCTACCCCTTTGAAAATCATAGGTTTTCTTCAATAAATACTTTTACTAACTCTGCTACAATATCGCTTCTAACAATATCGTTTACTCCGAATTCAATTACAGGTAGCGGTATACCTGCTTTCTTTACTACTGAACAAAACTTAATTAAATCTTGTCCATTATTAACATCAGATTGAGCAGGATCCCCCATTAAAACAAGTTTAGAGTTTTCTCCAAGACGAGTTGTAATTGCTTTTATTTCGTCTATATTTAAGTTTTGAGCTTCATCAACTAATACGAGAGCGTTTTTGTAAGAACGCCCTCGAATTGTTTCAATAGGTTGTATCTCAATCTCGCTTTTGTTTATCATATACTCATACTTACCTTTACCAAAAGCTTCTTTAAAAACTTCTAACATAGGTAATAACCAAGGTGTCATTTTATCTTCGATAGTTCCTGGAAAATGGCCTAATGATTTACCTGTAGGAACATTAGCTCTTGTAATTACTATTTTATCGTAATTACCACTAAAATAAAGTTGAGCCACAGTTCCTGCACTACAATACGTTTTACCTGTACCAGCACACCCAATAGTAACTGATATAGGGTTCATCTTAATCGATTTAATAAGTAAATCTTGTTTATCGTTTTTTGGAATTACGTGAAAACCAATTCGATGAACGTTATTCATAGCATAGCGAGATTTCTTTTTTGACATTCACTGTCCTTTTTGTTATACGGTCATTTAGACCTTACATAATTATACATGCCTTAATATAAATGTTAAGGTTTAGTGGGCCAAGTTACATCAAAGGGGAAGTCATCACTATTTGTAATGTCCCTAAGTGCTTGCCTGTATGTAATCCATTCAGTAGGTACATCAGTCTTAGCCTCAGCATGTTTCGTTACAATCCAATCAGTTTCAGCTAATTTCATATCACGTTCAATTCGTATATTTTTCTCAGCCTGAGACAACACTAGGAACTCTACTTCATAGTCTATCCACCACTGACCATCTCTAAACGTAGGTTCAGTTTGCCTATTAAGGGTTTGTACAAGTATGTTCCTAGCTGGCAAGGAGCCAGTACGTACAGGATATACATTAAACTGTGCAGCTAGTTCATCAGAAATTTCTTTAGGAAAAGACACACTAGGGTTATCTTGCCTTAACTGTTTTAGTGTGTAGGGAAAAGTATCTACTTCGTTATTTACAATTTTTACATACATAAAAGTTACCTTCTTTATTCTGCACCGACTACAGCCATTTCTATTGTTACAGGAGAGCCATTGGTACCCATCATACTTTGCAACTGCGTTAAAAACCGTGTTCCATCTTTAAACGGACTAATCAGTTGAACGGCATTTGGGCTAAGGGTTGTGTTTATTCCACTTTCTACATCGTCTGCATGCCATATGATATGATTTGTTTGTTGGTCATAGGCTAACCAGTAGTCTGAAGAATCTTTAGGTCTGCGCCTCAAAGTGCCATCATACATCGCAGAAAATAAGTAATCATCTCTTGATTCGCTAGGACCATCAATATGCAAACTGTTTGTAAATGCCCCTAAAGACAGAGTTCCTGTAGTAGTACCAGCAGTACTTACATCCCAAGCTGTAGAAAGGGGAGTTTTATACAGATAGGATATACTGTATGTATGATAAATGTTTTCACCGTCCCTAGAGATAGTAGAAGCACGGTAACTAGGTAGGGCAAAACCAAAAGTCTCTGTAAGTGTTAGTGTTGAAAGATCGCCTGAGGTACTCATTGTTGCAGTATAAGCTTTGGCACCAGAGGAACTTACAAGATATACATTAGTATCATCATAAGAACGAAAATCTGCGCCTACATATCCATAAAAGAGTTCCTTTTCCTCACTATCTAATGACGCTGTATTAAGGTCCGAAGAGGTAGAAAGGGTCAAAGACCTGAGTTTTCTAGTGTTGTAGGAAGTTCCTGCGGCTGTATAATAAAACTTGTCCTCCGCATCATTAAAGAAACCCCTACCTAGATGGTGAATCTTACCGTACCAGCCGCATGAAGTTAAATCGTTAGCTGTAGGAACTAACCAAACACAAAGCGAATTGTTGTTCCCTAGTCCGTAAAGAATACTGGTAGAATTTTCGTGGGGGTATAGTCTTACCAGATTAAGCCGATCAATGGCTGGAGGAACAGTTGAATAAGAAAAAGTTGCTGTGCTTGCATCCCAATTCGTGCTTAAATCATATACGTAAAGACTAGCAGTGGTTGCCGAAGTTCCGAAAAACACATAAAGCTGGGAACCATCAGTTGCATATACTAATATGCCTCTTTGATAATCAGTGTTAGGTATTGTTGGCAAAGAGGGTAAGCTATAACTACCGTCAAGAGTACCTGTACTGATGTCCCAAGCGGTAGATAGAGTCCATTGTTTTACCGTGTTTCCGTTTAAATGAACTACCTTAGTGCCATTAGCTGATATACAAAATCTACCACCATCCACACTATATGTAGTCATATGTGAGGACACATTTAAAGACTTGTTGTCGTATGTTAACCCTGTGCTTTTATTGTTACTATTGCTGTATTGGTATATGTAACCTGAACTTGAGGAAACGTAAACTTTAGCATCACTATTACCCACACGAATGTCTAATATACTACCAGAGGGTATACTTACAGAAGTAAAATACTTTATTTCAGGCAGTGTATAAGCTGTTGCAAGTTCTTCTAAAGCTATACGGCTAGTACCAAAGAATAAGACTGTTGAACCACTGTTGTAATAGAGAGCACCTTTAGCAATAGTAGAATCATTATTATATTGAATAGAATCATATGTAGCAGTGCTTACATCATAAGCTGTAGAAAGAGTATACTTCCTTATATTTGAAGAAAATGAATCCCTGAATACGAACATTACAGTTCCATTTGAATTAAAACTAATAGAACCCACTTTAGAGTCAAAACCAGAGCCAGAAGTTGCTGAATTATATGTACCTGTACTAATATCCCCTGCAGTAGAAAGATCATAAGCAGCTATATTAGACCCATGGCCTACAAGCAACTGAGTATCACTGTCAACTAGTTCAATACAATTAGGGCTAGATACATTAGTGCTTATGTCAAGGGTTTTAGAATCATCTGTTACTGTACTTGTTAAATCGTATGCGGTACTAAGACTATACTGATATATAGTGTTGTCTATACGAAGCAGATAAACCTTGGTGCCAGAAGAATTAAATGCAAAACTAAGAGGCATACCATTAGTTGTACCACCAAAATCAGATAGTACATCTGTGCCAGACCCCGCAGATCTTAAGTCGTCAGCCGTGCTTAAATCATATTGGTAAAACTTCCAAGTATACTGGTAGAAAGAGTAATTGCCATTGCCTGTAAGTTCGTAAACTTTATTCCTAGCAGGGTTAAGTCTTGCCCCCTCAAGAATGTATGTAGTCTCTCTTTCCAAGATATTACCTGGCATAGACCCTGAATCACTCCAGCTAGGTGCAAACTTAACATTAGTACCCGTACTTGTAGAGGCAGTCATAAGATCGCCAGAATAACTGTACACATAATCCTTATGGTTTGAAAAGAACTCCATAGGTTTATTGCTATCAAGCTGAATGGCGTTAGGGTGGTATAATGTATAGCCATGCCAGTATGCATTAAGGTCTTCATAAGGTATTTTAGTTACCTTGTATGAATGATCTGGCCCCTCTGCGTTAGAGGCTGCTGATTGCATACGTTTACCGATACTCATGCCATCGCACTCCCTGCTAAAAAGCCATAATAAGTAGTACCACCATCGGTAGTGTAAAATGTGTAGATGTTAGTAGCACCACTTTCAGGGGCTTCAGGAGCAGTGCCATTGCCCCAGTCAACGGACGAAGGCCAGGTCAATGTCACTGTAGCTGAAGGTGTTACCTTTAAAGTAAAACCATATGCTGTACCTGAAGCAGGGGGATTGCTAAACGTGTATGTAGTATTAGAAGAAGGTGCGTGACTAAATACGTTGCCACTACCTAAATCAAGAGCATTGGACGTAATAGTTCCTACCTTCTCAGCTATAGGAGAAGCTTTAAAAAAGTTGCTGGTATAGTCAATTATAAGGCTCATAGGTTACTCCTTAAACGGCAGTCGATCCCGCCATATCATCCTGAGCCATTACCCAAGAATAGCACTTGTCCAAGAATGCGTCACCTGATGAAGCGTTGATGTCATCTAGGTTTGCGTGATAGCGTTTAAAGTCTACTTCACGAGTGTCGTCAGTCGGTGTGCTTGTAGCATATGCTGACAAGTCAATCATCACTGAAAACTTAGGGTCAGTGCCACGTTCACGTGATACACTTGCCGTTACGATACGGTAGTATGCATTGTTAAAGGCGATACCATATTGGCTTGCCCCTTCTGCGATATTATTTTGAATAGCCATAAGTTTATCTCCTTTTAGGCGTAAGTTACTTCGGTGGTTCTAATGTTTGCCACCCAACGGATGTTATGCGCTGCCTCACCTGTTACCGTGATAGCAAGGGCATTGTATGTATTATCTGCTGAGAGAGCCACACCCCAGCCATCTGCATTTGAAATTACTGTGGTGGCACTGTTTACGAGTGTAGTTGTGCCACCGTCATTCACCAGCAAACCTTCAATCTTCCATGAGGCATAGGCTTGTGCACCGTTTTGCATAGCAGTAATTGTACCATCAAAGGTAATGCAAGTATCACTGGCTGCTACGATTTGGTTAGTTGCTGCTGCTGTACTGTTGTTAGTTGTAAGAACAGTTGCCGTTGCGTCTGTAGTATCTGCACGAAGAATAAACTGACCACCTTGTGCATCACCGACAGCAGCAAAAGCGCCCCCAGCATACGCAAGTTTACCTTTGACGGCAGATTTGGCACCTTCTCCCATAGCAAACGAATTATCATCACTTGCTATGTTCCAAGACTGATAACCACCAATACAAAAAGAAGCATTACCAGAAGCACGATTGCCCTGATAGCCGCCTATAGAAACAGCCGCTATACCTGTAGCATGATTATCGTAACCACCTAAAGCAACAGCATAACTGTTTGTTGCTAAGTTTTGCCAACCGCCAAAGGCCAAGGCATTACTTCCGTTTGCCTTTGCCTGATTTCCAATCGCAATAGCATTAGTGTTGACAGCACCGTAGGTAGAGGTGTTATTGCCTATAGCTGCTGCGAAGCTGTTTGTACCAGAAGCGTAAGAGTTACCAATCGCAGCAGGAAAGTTGTTTGATCCCGCAGTCACAGAATATGGCCCTATTGCCGAACTGTAAGGTGCCGCTGCATACGAATTATATCCAAACGCAGCGGCTCCTTCACCTGTAGGACTGTTATTTGGCTGATAGCCGACAACTACACTTTGTGCACCAGCAGCTTTGGCGAAATTGCCAATCCCGATTGCATTAGCGCCTGAAGTGTCTGCCAGCCGCCCAATCGCCACAGCATTCGTGCCAGTAGCACTAGGCTTAGTAGACGTACCATCGTAGTTATCTGCATAAAGATCAGGTGAACCACCAATAACTGTACCACCAAGAAGGAGGCTTGTACCGTCACTGGAAAGCGTAATGTCATTACCTGAACCAGTGTTATCAAAATTAATTGATCCCATTAGTAAGTCACCTCCGTTGTGTTAATTGTAGCTACCCATCTAATATTATGAGAAGCTTCTCCTGTTACTGTAATAGCAACAGCACCATTTGTTGTGTCTGCTGACAGAGCAATATCCCAGTTAGCAGCACCAGTTGATTTGCTAATTACGTTAATGTTATAAGAACCTAAAGTAGTTGTAGAAGCATTTGCTGCTCTAACTGCACCACCTTTAACTTCCCAAACAGCAAAGTCATTAGTACTTGAGCTATCTTCACGAGCGATAACTGTTCCTGTAAAGCCATAAACAGAGTTGTTGGGTAGGATAACTTGGTTGTCAGTTGATGCGGTGCCGTTATTAGTTGTAAGTGCCTCTGCAGTAGCATTTGTTGTATCTGAACGTAAAACATAAGTTCCTGTTTGAGCATCGCCAGAGTTGCTGAAATCATTACAAGCAAAAGCATACTTTCCTCTTATGCCGTTAGTATCTGCACTTTTCCCTATAGCTACCGAAAAATAAGCATCTGCGATAGCATCACCTATAGCTATAGAGTAATCACCGTTAGCTGTAGCACTACTACCTAAAGCCGTGGCATTAGGTGCATCTGCTTGGGCGTATGAGCCTATAGCAGTACTATAACTCTGCAAAGCATATGCCTGAAAACCAACAGCTAAAGGTCTATAAGTTCCAAACGCCCTAGAAATTTCCCCTATAGCAATACTATCATCGCCAGTTGCCTTCGCCTGATACCCCATCGCAATACTATTAGCACCAGTCGCACCGTAGCTAGAGGAGTTAGTTGCTATAGCTGCAGCAAAGCTGTTTGATCCTGATGCGTAGGAGTTAGTAAGAGCAGTTGCATTGGCGCCTGATATTGCTTGAGCATTGTAACCTATTGCAAGAGAGCCTTGCCCAGTTGCATCAGTGTTTCGGGCTATTGATACAGCGTTAAACTGAGAGGCGTTTGCCCCATAACCCATAGCGATTGAACTTTGTCCTGACGCTGTTGCGTTTCCACCACCCGTGCAAAATGAAAACTGCCCTGTAGCATTTACGTTATCACCGAATGCAAAAGATTGACCACCGCTGGATACGGCATCATATCCCGCCGCAAACGTAGTATCCGCACTTGCAACTGAAAGAGTGCCAAACGCAAAAGAGTTTGAGCCACTAGCCGTGCTATTGTCTCCTATAGCCACAGCATTATTGCCAGTAGCACTTGGAGCAGTCGGGCTGTTTAGGTTTTCAGCGTAAAGCTCTAATCCACCACCAACCTCAGTACCGTCTAAGAGTAGGCTCGTACCATCTGATGAAAGTGTTACATCAGAGCCACCGCCTGTGTGTTTTAAATTAATAGCGCCCATTATGCGTATGTAACCTCCGATGTATTAACAGTTGCAACCCAACGAATATTTGTTGAGGCTGCGCCTGTAACTTCAATTTTAAGACCACCATTAGTAGTGTCTGCGACTAAGTCAATAGACCACCCTGTAGGTGCTGAGAACTCATCAATAGTTGAGCTAACTAGCGTTGTTGTACCCGCATTGGCTTCTCTACGAATAGCACCTTTAAACTCCCAAGCACCCATGTCTGTACCATTTGCAGCACTTTCACGAGCTACACAAGTTCCGCTAAAGAAGTAAGCACTGTTGTTTTTCAATATAATTTGGTTGTCTGTAGATGCAGTACTATTATCAGTTGTTAAGGCTTCTGCAGTTGCATCTGTAGTATCAGAACGCAAAACAAATATGCTTGTTTGTGCATCTCCTTGCCCACTAAAATAGCCTGACATAAATGCTAACTGACCATATATTGTTGCCTTTGATCCTTTTCCTAGGGCCATTGACTCTTCTGCATTAGCATTAGAAAGATGACCTATTGCAACGGAATAATTACCACCAGCTTCTGTACTATCACCTAACGAAATACTATAACTTCCCGCTGATTTAGCTTGTCGACCCATAGCAATAGAGTTGTAACCAGTAGCACCAAAATTTGTGCTTGCATTGGCTATACCAGCCGCAAAACCATGTATGCCACCACAATAAGAAGCACCTAAAGCAACGCCAGATGATCCGTGTGCAAATGCACCATTACCTATCGCAACCGAACCAGTATTTGTATTTGTTTTAGCAAGTGGCCCCATCGCAATGGCACCCGTAGCTTTTGCACCATAAGAGCTTGAGTTATTACCTATAGCTGCTGCGAAGCTGTCTGTTCCCGAAGCATAAGCGCCACCAAGGGCTACTGCACCAGAACCAGAAGTTTGAGCACCAAGCCCATTAGAACTACTGCCCATTGCCGTAGCGCAAAGCGCTGAAGCCGAAGTTGCATAACCAAGGGCAACAGAATAACTGCCAGAAGCTGTTGCTGATGGTGATGCAGCAAAAGACCAATTGCCTGATGCAGTAGAATTGTTAAGTGCAACAGCTTGTGTACCAGAAGCAAGAGCTAAACGCCCAATAGCTACTGAGTATGCATTTGTTGTACCATAGCTACTACTGTTGTTACCAATAGCAGCAGCAAAACCATCAATTCCTGCAGCACGAGAATTACCTAGCGCAATAGCGCCAGAATTTTGCGTTGATGAGCCATTACCTATAGCTACAGAATTTGCAGCTGCACTAGCCGTATCACCGTGAATACCAATAGAACTGTTTCCAGCAACAGTATTGCTATTACCATACACAAAAGAGTAATCGCCTGATGCAGTGCTAGATAGACCCCCTGCAAAAGAGTACAAAGCTGACGCAGTATTACTTCTGCCAGTAACAAAAGAATTTTGGCCAGATGCCGTAACATTATCACCAATAGCAACAGCATTTTGCCCTGTTGCCGAAACACCATCACCAATAGCAACAGCATTTGTACCTGTAATAGTATTTGCTGTTGGAGAAGAAGGGTTTTCATCATAAAGCTCTAAAATACCACCAGCATCCGCAAACGTAACAGCACCAGAACCGTCTGTGGTAAGAACCTGTCCATTTGTTCCGTCTGATGTGGGCAGGGTGTAGGCATTGTTTACGTTTACCGTACCTGTTGTTTGAATGCCTGAACTAGTTGTAACAAACTTTAAACCACCGTCATAATACAACTGAACTCTTTTATTTGCGTTTGATGCGACAATATATTCGCCCATTCCACTAGTTATCGGGCCTTTAATTCTAGTACTACTAGTTGAATTCCACGTAGTTATGTCCGTGTTGCCAGCAGTGTTTGAAAGGCTTGCAAAACCAGGACTCGTTCCTGAGTGACCAATACGAAATTCACCGTTATCACCTAGTATAAGAAAGTCATTCGACTGTAGCTCAATGTCATAACCATTGGAATCAAGATGCCCACCAAGTTGAGGGGAGGTGTCATTTACCAAATCAGCACTAACACTTGCCCATTCGCCAGCCGTTGCACCAGCGTTTACTGTGAGAACCTGACCAGCCGTACCCAGCGTGGATGGAATGTTTGTGGCAATGTCCACGCCATCTACGGTGCCTGTAACTGCAATATTACCTTGTACGTCCAGCTTTTCTGATGGGCTTGAGCCATTCCCTACAAGCATACCCGTAGTATTTGCATAGAAAACCTGTTTGTTGCTGGCGTCATTTTGCAAATACAGCTTGGCATTGTTTGGGGTTGCGTTGAAAACGGTTGGAAAATAACCATTACCAAAGCTAATGCCCCCGCCAGCGGCTGTGTTGAAGCTGATAGCCGTGCCGCTGGTATCAATTCTTCCCGTTACATCAATGCCTGTGCTTTTGGTTGCGAGCTTTTCTGATCCATAATGATATAGCTGAACTTCACCCGTTGCTCCATCAGCAACAATGTAGTTAGCAGTACCACCTGAGCCACTATCAGATTGGAAGATAATATCTTTATCGTTTGCATTATTAGTAAAGAAAATATTTCCAGTATCGTTTCCTATGTAAGCATTAGCACCGTTATGTTTAATGTTAAAACCATTACTACCAAATTTTGCAAACGCATTAGCATTAAATACTAAAGAGCTATCAGACGTATCCCAAAACGCATTATAAGAAGCGCCTGTAAACGTGACATCACCCGTGAAAGTCCCGCCAGCTTTTGGCATTGCAGCATTTGCAGTAGTGGTTGTTGATGTAAGCACTGCATCACGGGTGGCAATGTCAACGCCATCTACTGTACCTGAGACCGTAATGTCACCTGTAACTTGAACCCCTGTAGTGGTAGTGGCGAGTTTAAGATTACCATTAGTATATAGTGAAACTCCGCCACTCTGAAAACCAACAATAGAATTTGTACCGCCCGTAGTTTTAAGTGAAAAACCACCTCCTGATATAATATTTAAATAAGCATTACTTAAATTACTATCAATTACACTTTGAGTACCATCGTGATAAATTTCTAGGTCTTGGGAAGCACCTAATTGTAGTCTATTATTTGTTGAACTACTGCTATCCCCAAACTGAATTAAGTTACCATTAGTATCAAGTGTTCCACCAAGTTGAGGAGTAGTGTCTGAAACAAGATCAGTGTTAATGCCTGATAAACTAGAACCATCGCCAGAGAAAGAGGTAGCTGTAATAGTACCTGTAATATTTACATTACCCGCACCAGTAACATCACTGCTGTTAAGGTCTAAGTTACCACCTAGTTGTGGTGTGGTATCCTCTACAACGTTATCAATAGCATTTGGGTTGGCAGTTGCACTAGCTGCAATACCGTCTAGCTTAGTACCATCAGTAGCAACATCACGACCGTCTACTGTACCATCGACATACAAACTACCTGAAAGATATAGATCTCTCCATTTATAAGAAGGATTACCTAAAGAAATAATATTACTTGTTGGTGCGCCAGTATCCAACCTATATGGCATAATAGAGGAACCACCGCCGCCAAACAACATGCCAGAATCGCCCATGCCGATTGTTAAGAAATCAGTATCAACACCAATACCACCTACAGAGTTACCATCGTCTTTGATTTCTAAAGCAAGACCATTAGAAGTAGTTCTGTCAAGAACAACCATAGTTCCGTTAGTAGATTCTGTAATTTGATTACCGTTAAGGTCTAAGTTACCACCTAGTTGTGGCGTAGTATCCGCTACAAGATCAGTTGATACAGTATCAAAAGACAAATTACCTGCACCGTCTGTTTTAAGAAATTGACCTGCAGTACCATCTGTTGAAGGGTAATCTAAACCTGAAATAACAACTGCGGCACCACCACCACCTGGAGTAATGTTAATATCAACGCCAGAAGCAGAAACAATGCTGTTACCATTAACGTCTAAATTACCACCTAGCTGTGGTGTAGTGTCATCAACAACTTCTGTAATTGCATTAACCCAAGCACTGCCACTATAAATTCTTAACACGTTAGTTGTCGTGTTAAAGTACATAGCACCTGCAGTAAGAGGATCACCATCTAAATCATTATTAGGGTCTGAAGTCAAAGCACCAAAGAATTTGTCTTCAAAGTTATCTAAAGCGGTTTCTGCATCTACCTTATTATTATAAGCTGTTGTTGCACTAGAGGCGGCTGCAGTAGCGCTGTTAGCTGCTGCTGTTGCGCTTGAAGCTGCGTTAGAAGCGCTAGTAGACGCTGCACTAGCAGAGTTACTTGCCGCTACAGAAGGTGCTTCCCAAGAAGTACCATTATAAAACTTGATAACATCGTTAACACTATCATAGTACATAGCGCCTTCAACAAGAGCATTACCATCGTTGTCAACAGTAGGATCTGCTGTTTTAGTTCCTAAAAAGCGATCATCAAAATTATCAAAAACTGTTTGAATAGATGCTAAAGTCGTAGAAGCGCTAGAAGCACTTGAAGCTGCGTTATTTGCACTTATTGCAGCGTTTGTTTCGCTAGTTGCTGCATTATTTGCGCTTGTTGAAGCAGAACTTGCATAAGTGCTTGCATTACTTTCAGAAGTAGCCGCTGAGTTTTTACTAATAAGCGCATTTGCTTCTGAATTAGAAGCTGCGCTTGCAGATGCCGCTGCGTTAGTTGCTGCTGTGTTAGCAGAGTTACGATAAGATAAAGCAGAAGACGCAGAAGTAGCTGCAGAGTCTTTATGACCTTCAGCTTCATCACGAAATCCTTCGGCTTCTGAAGCTTTTGTTGTTGCAGTAGTAGCACTATTACTTGCACTAGTAGCACTTGTAGCTGCTGCTGTAGCAGAGTTACCTGCATTAGTTTCTGAAGTAGCTGCATTAGTTTCAGAAGTTGCTGCGTTAGTTTCAGAAGTACTTGCATTAGTTTCAGAAGTAGCTGCGTTAGTGGCGCTTGTAGCTGCATCGCTAGCACTTGTAGCCGCGCTAGTTGCAGAAGTTGCTGCCGCTGTAGCAGAGTTATTTGCACTAGTTGCATAGTTAGCAGCATCTGTAACTTGTGTATTAATTTGAGACAAACTATTAGCAGCACTATCTGCACTTGTTTGTGCTTCTTGTGCAGGATATTCCCAAGCAGTGCCATTGTAAATACCTAGCTGAGAAGTAGTTGTATCAAAGTACAAAGCACCTGTTAGTAGTGCATCTCCGTCATTGTCAACAGAAGGAGCAGAAGCCTTAGCACCTAAGAAACGATCGTCAAAAGTGTCTAGCGCTGTTTCAGCGTTAGTAGCAGCAGTAATGGCTTGGCTAATAATGTTAGCACCACCAAGGTTAGTATCTGAAACTTGTTCTCCTGCTGCATTAGAGATAACAACGTGAAAATCACCGTTACTATCAATGTAAGCATTAGTTACAGAGTCACCTTTTGAACCTTGCCCACCTGTACGTGACAAGCTTACTGCAAGTTTGTTATTGCTTAAACTTACTCTATAAGTCATTATGAAACCTCCGTTGGTGAGTATCTTACTTCAACAACCCCGCGAAGAGGTTTCCAAATTTGTTGATTAGTACCGACACCAGTGTCTGCGACCTCGAGATCAATAAAACCGAAAACTGGTTTATCAGGAATAGGATAAGTATCCCAGTTATCGATAAGATCACTAGGGAGAACTATTTCAAATTTATTGTCTGTTGGGGTACTGTCTATAATTGTTAAGGAAGTAACTGTTGGAGTACTAGAAGCAGTAGCGGGTATTGTACCCGAACCTTGTACATTATCGGCTTCAACTACTTTAGACAAAATTGTGTAACCTGATAAGTTAGTAAGCCAATTTAGAGTCACTTCAAGTCGTGTTTGTTCTCCTTCTACAAGAGATACCAACACAGAACCGTCATCGGATATAATATCTTTTGACTGTGATGTAATCTTTGAACGTGGCATTTTATTTCCTTTCTACCGATCCTCAGATGGGTAATTAAAATCAACGCACTACTTCTTAATACTTAAAATCCAAAACCTCGTGTAGTAGTTTTAGTACCAGCACGAATAGGGTAAAGATACTCGACAGCATATCTTAAAGCATCTGTCCAGTGTTCTACACCCTCTTTTTTATCGATTGTAGCTGAATCAGGGTTTGATTCAACCCATTGTGTTCTTTCTATAGACTTAATAGTGTTAACACACTTAGGATGCACTAACATATCAATATCACCATTCGCATTTTTAAATTTCTTGTTTACTGCTGCTACAGAGTCAATAATAGGAGGCGCTTTGGAGTGTGCTCTTGTTACAATACCGTTACCTTGAAGTATAGAAAAGTCCGTTGTACCTACAGCAGCACTACTCTTGCGAGCTTTGCCAGCAGGGTCAGGGTAAGAGATAATCCGATGCCCCTTATACTTGTCAGCTAAAGCCCTAGCCAGCGTCTCAGTATCGGGATGTCCTTGCATCTCATCTATAATGTGTATCTGATTTCCACGTAGAGCAAAAATAACAGAGGCCATGATGCCTACGTTAAAGTCTATAGCGACATGAACGTCTTCACCATCATCAAAATAAGGTAAAGAATTGTCCATATGTTCCTTTCGGTTAAATGTATAGAATACATTATTACCAGAGTCTTCGAAGGAAGCCGTATACTCTCTGGCAAACTTTAAGGGATCAAGTGTTAGTTTAATTCTTTCAATCTCTTCTTCGTCAAGAAAAGGTGAATCTTGATAAGTATAGGTATAGCTTTTCCAATCACTGTCTGAATCTTGTCTGTTGTACATTTCATAAAAGTAATCATAGCCGCTAGGAGTACTAATAATAAGTGCTCGACCAGCATTAGCATTAAACTTTTTAGCATTCATTGGAGACCAACGAGTAGCAACACAAGGTTGTATAATAGACTCCCAAGACTCTTTAAGGTTCATTCCTGCGCCTCTCCACGATGTAACCTCATCGGCTACTACAAAGTACTGACCAGTACCCCGCATACGCTGAGATGCTTCGTAAGACCATAACTTAAGCTGAACATTATTGGGAAACCAAAATTGTCCTGCTGCTTTAGAAGCCTTATCAGCAAAGTCTTCCATACCTAACTGCCAAGCTATCAGTGGATAATAAATATCTACTGCTTGACTATAAGTAGGTGCAATAAGAGCTACGTTCTTGTTAGGAACCTCTTCGTCTAAATCCATTAATTCTTGTACTGCTATAATAGCTGCTGTAGCTGCAAGATAAGACTTGCCAAAGCCACGACTAGCATTAACAACAGAATAACGACACTCTTTGTCTATAAATAAATCTCTAATAACTTCTGACTGTTTCTCATGTAACTTTATCATACTAAACTCTTATGCTACAACAAAGTCTACATTTTCACCTTGTCTTTGTGGGTAAACTTTATTCATATTATGAGGATGATAAATATAAGCGTCTGTATATTTATACTTCTCTACTTTTTTATCTATTGCTTTTTCTGTTGCTTCTACTTTAGGATTACCATTTTCTGCGTCATGGAATACAGTATTCACATGAGTCTGGAAAGGCATAGTAGGCAAAGGAAGATGAGAAATTAATGTCATTATTTTTTCCTTCCTAATTTCTTTTTGACTTTTTTAGGTTGTTGACTAAACTGCTTTCCCTTCTTAAGATCAGCTCGCTTTTTTCGAGTTGTGGAGGCATACTGTTTCTTGGTGAGTTTGTCACGATCTGCTTTAGGAAGATAACGCTCACCAGTAGCATTTTTACCATGAACACTATTCTTACCACTCTTAGTACCCCAGTCTTGTTTAGTCCACTTAGTCATAGACTTCTGTGCCTTAGTCTTACTGCCTGTATACTTTCCCCCTAAATCTTTATATATCTTAGCCGCTAGTTGCATAGCCCTAGCAGAATGCCTACCGCCCATTTTAGCTTTAGCTTTAGCTTTGGCTCTCTCCCATAGCTTTGGATTTGATCGCCCCATATTCACCTCCTAAAATGTAACGTTTACCTAGTTTTCTATCACAAGTAATTATTATAATCTTACCATCGTCATCATAAAAAATATATTTATTTTTTCTTTTTATTATTTTCAATTGTAATCTCCATAGGACAATAATAGTCAGGATCTACAACATAACGTCTATCATACCATATGCTGTTCTTTTCATTACAATCATAATAACATGCTTTGTAAAATCCATTTATAAAGGATTGATTATAGAGTGCCATTATGAAAGCACAAGTTACCATCTACCTTGACCCATACCTATAAAGTAAATTATTACACCGAAAATAGCCATAGCTATTAATGTGATTATGGTTCCAAGAGTCCAATCAATAATTGCTTGCTTAATTTCTTGTTTTCGATAGGCATGTTTTCTACGTTCTTCTCTAACTCGTCTTATAGTGTCTTTATATTCTTCTAAACCAGAAGGGCCGTGCATAAACTGTATCATAGCCTCAACTTCTTTTTTCATCTCTTGCATTTTTTTCTTTGCTGTATAAATTTGCAAAGCTTCTTTTTCTGCACTACCTGAAAATGATTTATACCAAGGCGGGTTTTTAGCCCTACCTTCAGCATAATTAATATCACTCCAAGCCCCTGCAAAAGAAGACATAGCAGAAGATGCATCTCTACCTGCACTTATTAAAGTTCTCATTTGACTAACTGCAGCAGAGGCGACACTAAGAGCAGTTAAAGGATCTACCATTTATTTATTCTTCTTAGTAGCCTTTTTCATAGCCTTCTTAGCAGCCATTTTTCCTTTTTTAGTATAAGGGTATTTTTTTCCTTTTACAATTGGCATTAGTAGGTCTCCTGTCTTGAAGCTTCCATCATTTCTCGAATTGCTTTAATATTTTCGTCTATACGAGCATTCATTAATGCTAATTCTTGTTGTGTTTTTTCCATTTCTGCAATACGTATTTCATGTCGTGCAATATCACGAGCATTAATTTCAACAGTTGAATCAAGCGTTGATACATACCACACCATTCCTGAAGTTTGAAGTATAATGGCTAAAATAAAAGTTATAGGTACACTTTTAGATAAATGCCAAGTATTATCTGAATTACTCATGGTTCTTATCCTTGTTGTCATTATCTGTGAGTAAAATACTAATTGGTTTCTTTTCAGTAACTTCTTGTTCAATTTTATCAGGGATCTTCTTGTAGCCATAAGCCATTAAATTATTAATTAGCTGGCCTTGTGTGGCTGTCAACTGTGCAAAGGCACCAGACGTAGACTTTCCAAGAGACTCTAAGTTATCTAACTGCTTTTGAATTTCATGGTACTTCTTGACCATGTGTTCAATAGGGTCAAAACCAAGCTCTTCAAGTTTACGGACTGAAGCCATAGAGTTGATATTCTTAGAACCTTTCGGACGTCCTGGCCCTGGAGCAATCTTTTTGACTGTTGGGTTAGGATTTCCAGGCATACTAAATTCCTTTATGATGTGTTATTAAAACTTTTCAAAATTTTTTATATTATTTACAAATACTTAATAAATTACTAAGATAAGTCATTGTTTTTATTTAAAAAAGATTATTTAGTTTTTCTAAATAATATTATTTATTTTTCCATGTGAATATAGCTGTTATCACTCAACAAGATATCAAAAGTAGAAGTAATACGAGCGTTATTTGAGCGTGTTGTTGCTCTCATATCAATGTCTGTTTTCTCAGTTAACTTAAGAGGAATTGTAAACTCTGTGTTGTAGGGTCCACCGTTGCCTGTTAACTCAAAACTATGAGCAACACGGAAGGCATTTTCACCAGAATACCGTGTAAAAGTATCTACACTAGCATCGGCACCTGCTTCACAAGTAGCATTAGTACTCACTAAGTAACCTGTAAACCCTGCAGGAATAGTGTAAACAGACATCAGAGTTTGTCCTTTACCCGCTGTAATACGAGCAACAGTAGTGGTAGAAACGTTAATGTCAATATTACCCACATTACCTGTAGAATCTGTAATATAAGCACGAAACACACGAATAAAGGCTGTAGTTTGCACTGCACCAGAACTAGAAAGCACTACCTGCTGTGACTTAAAGTTATAGTTAGCGTCTAACCCTTGAATAATAATAGTCTTACCATCATCAGAAGCATTAACCGCTGGGATAGTTAAGTTAGAAGCAACATTAAAAGAAGACCACGGGTAGAGTGTATCGTTTACATCCCAGATGGTACCTGTAGTGCTTTGTGACATAGCAGGAACAGCACCAAACTTATGAATATAAGAGTGACCGTTTACCTTACCTTTTGAAACCTTTAAGTAAAAAGGCTCCGAGTGAAATTGTGAAAAATTCATTTTTAAACTCCTAAAGAATGCTTACACTAGGATACCTAAAAGAGATATAACCCCCGTCCTAGAGTGTTAATTAATGTCTCCATGAGACGGACATCATCGGGGGTCATGAGGATACTCACTTTCAGATGTCAGTAGTGAGTCCTAAGTATCTCTTTTAGGTAGAACCTAGCAAAGTTATTCTTAAACGTCAGGTATTGTTAAACAAGCTAAGCGTCATCTATTCTCATACAAATAGCTTGTAGATTAACAGGAAAATACCCTGATTCACCACTCATTTCTTTTCCTAACTTTTCTCTAGCTTCAAAGCATTCAATATGATTTTCAAATACTCCATCGCCAACAGTTAATATATTTCCATCCCAGTATGATATTAGTATTAGTATCCATTTCATAAGACTACTCTTTCAAAAAAAAAAAAAAATAAAAAACCTTTTCATAAAACATCCTAACCTCCTTTAAGTCACCTATACTTTTCTTTGTG
>Ga0181590_10000471_pt1 | contig 32077 bp, 19 predicted proteins | sample 071ome_34_FD_132446 | JGI IMG/M metagenome (GOLD analysis project Ga0181590, IMG submission 132446) | Coastal salt marsh microbial communities from the Groves Creek Marsh, Skidaway Island, Georgia - 071411BT metaG (megahit assembly) | ecosystem: Environmental > Aquatic > Marine > Intertidal...
GGTTCCATTGAAGTCACCGTTGATGGTGATACTTTCTGTTAAAAATTCTTGAAAACTTTTCATTGATCAGCACTTCCAGCGACGACGGGCTTTGCAAATTGCTTTATCGGGTGTTTTAGAGCAATCGATGTTATGCATGTCTTGCTGCCCCTTAGAGCGGGAGCAGAAGGACTTTCTACGCTTAGCATCCTTACTGCCTGGTTTTGGATCACCAGTTACAGCAGTCTTAAGTTTGGAACCTGGGTTCTCACGGCGATAAGTATCAACTGCTTTCTGACTCATACCATCGGTCTTATCTGATTTATTTACCTTTTGCCAGTCTTCCATAAACTGACTGAAAGTTTTTTCTTCTTTCTTTACGCTAGGAAGTTCTGCTGTTTTTCCTAACTTACTCTTTGCAACATCTCTTTCACCACCAACACCGACATTAGCAAGCGTTCTAATTTTTTCTCTTCTCTTTAATTTATTATGAGCATCTTTATCAATAGTGAATGATTCCTTTACACAGTTTGGAACCATTTTTCCACCTTTCTTTTTCATTCCAACTTGCTTATAACCAACCCAACATGGATCACCATTTTTCTTTGCTTCAACTACTGGTTCGAATTGATCTGGACCAATGATATCAATAACCTCTGCAAATGCTTTTCCATTAGCATCTTCAATTTTGACCGATTCGTTATGCTCACCACTATCAACATAATCTGCAGCAGTGTCTAAGTAATCTGCCGCTTTTGTGATCTTGGACTGGACCCATGCCTCAAGATTACCCTCACCTTTACCCATTTTTTTCTTCAGTCTTTTTGCTGCAGCAATGACTGTGGAAATTTCCGAACGAGCCATTGAGTACTCGTGGTCCTTTTCTTCTTTTCTTGTACGCTCTGCTTGCTTACGCTTAGCAAAATCCATGTAGGACTCACCAGGTTTCAGTCTATTGCTGTAGTCTGGTTTTCTTTGTGGAGATGATGAACGACCATCTTCACGAGCACGCTGGTTTGGACCAGGACCACCAAGTCTTCTATCTTTTTCGGGATCTGGATGCCAGAAGTCACCACGCTCATTGATGGTTTCTTCACTCTTGGTTCCCCAATTAGCAGCACCTACTTTACGGCACTTAACTAAAGCGCCAGAAGCATAAGCACTTGGCCAAACATCATACCTTGCTTTTACTTTATTATAGCAGGCATCTTTTTTACCACTACCTTTTCCTGGTTTGTCTTTTGCCTCAGTAACTTCCATTTCCTCTTTCCTTACCTGTCTATCAGTTTTTACCATGGTTGGTTTAGATGCACCAGACTTTTCTTGTTGTTCGGGATCTTCTCTTCTTTTTGCACGTTGAGCAGCAAGTCTCTCTTTCTTAGACATACTTGCCCTTTTAGCAGAAGAAACACATTTTGGAATACCTTCACCTGGTTTGTCGCTAGCACATGAGTCACCTGTGACTACATTTACCCAACCTTTTTTACCATCCTTTGACTTGGACTTACCAAACCAATCACGAAGACCTTCTTCAGCAAGTTTCTTCTTACGTCCCTGACAATGAGCTCTCTGAGAAAACCCTTTTGGGTTATCACAATCAATTGATTTCTTGTATTTCTCAGACCAGGACATTAAAATACTAAATTATTCCTTACTATTTAGAAAACCTTGTTTGAGTAACTTTTGAAGTTCTGACGTTGATCCGACAAACACTGCATTATTGGTAACAGAATTAGGTGCTTTATTACCAACATCTTCCTCAACATCTTTCAATTTTTTCTGAAGATCAATTAATTTATCTGTGGTATCTGCAACACTTTTAATTAACTGACCAGCAACTTCATATGCTCTTGGACTTCCTCCCTCACCGGCAAGTTCCATGATTCCGTTAATCGCTTCCTGACCTTTTTCGATTAATGAGTATAAGTTTGCTCTTGTGTACTCATAATCTTTTTTGATATCATCAGACTTTGGTGCAGATGCTTGAATCTGACTAGACTTATGATCTACCTCTACAATAGAACTTTCCACGTTTAGTGCCTCATCAATTTTTTCAAAGTTATTGGACATACTTATTAGATATCAGTTTGTTGTGTTGGGCTATAAGTCTTAGAATCCTGGAAGAAACTTAATTCACCACTAAATCCAAAGTCATCATCTGGACCAGCATCGATAGGATCTGGAACAACTGTATATCTCATTTCTCTCTTAGAAGTTGTCGTATCAACTCCAGAGTGATAATCCACTTGAACTTTTTTGATGAGACCATCTGTTGTGTCTGCAACAGGACCAAACAGATATGTTTTAGCAGTGAAGTTTAAAGTATAAATTAATGCTCTTCTAGTAGAGAAATCTCCTTCATAATCATCTTGGAATGAAATATTGTCTAATGTTAGTGGAATGTCTCTTTTCTCTCCAATAGACTCTACAAGATCAACACTCAGATTGAATGATGGTTGAAAGTATGGTAAAATTTGTTCAACTATTTGTAGGGCGTCATCATTTAATTTGCAAAGGATATTTAATTCGAATCCAATATTGTATGGAACCGGCATGAATACCTTCTTAAGGTTAGTTCCATCAGAAGCTTTAAAAGTTTGAGTAACTCCAACTTTTCTTGAAGAATCATATTGAATAGAAGTCATCTCAAATGACATTCTTGGAAGAGTTATTTGAACTGGTTTGTTCAAGTCTCCTTGTTGATCAATACGGGCAAGAAATTTTTGTGTTGGTCCATAAGCCAAAGGAACTCTTAATTCATTGTAAATATCACCATCACCATCTTTATGTTTGATGGAAATTTGATTAAAAATGGTACCAAAAGAAATTATGGTTTTTCTTATAATTTGGTGATAGTAGTAAGTTCCTAACATTAGTAATTACCAAAAGGATTTGATTCTGTGAAATCTACGATAAGATCCGCTTCTTGTTCGATTTCATCATTCTGTTCGTATTTATCAGTAAATTTGGCGCTTATCTCATAGTGTACACTATAAGTTGCCGAAGAAGCTGCGCCAACGACAATATCACCACGAACAAATTTACCATCAGTTGTTCCAATTTTGAGGATATTTGTGTCCTTATCCCAGGTTTTAACTCTTCCTTTTGCACCAGATATGGATCCTGTAACAACTTCATTAAATTGGAATGTGCCAATACCAGTTACTACTGGAGGAGAAGATATTGATATGGTTGGGGTTTGAGTATATCCAATACCAGCATCTCTAATAAACACCTGAGATGTAATTCCATTCGTATTTACACCAACAATCGCTGATGCTGTTACTCCAATACCAAGACCTGGTGCTCCAACTGTTATTGTTGGTGCGGTGGGATATCCAGACCCAAATGTTTGTATTCCTATAGTTCCAATACCTGCATAAGCGGTAACTAATTCGCAAGTAGCAGCAGCTCCAACACCATCACCACCACTTATTGTAATTGTTGGAACAGTTATATAACCGGCACCAGCATTTGTGAGCAATATTTCTTTTATAGAATATGTTCCAAGAATACTAGTTGTAATAGCAACAGCAGTTGCATTTGTTCCACCTTCTGGTGCTTCTGAGATAGAAACGGTTGGCACTGTTGTATAATTATGTCCGTCATTTGATAATATTACTCTTCTAATGTATCCAGTAGAAGTAGTTGCTGTTCCTGTTGCTTGTTGTCCAAAAGAAAACAGTTGCAGTGATGTAATATAACCAAAGTTCTCTAACGTAGAATCTATTTCATCTGTGGTTGTATTGAGATTATCCCATCCACCCATTTCATCTTCATATTCAAAGAGTTCGCATTGAAGTTCATAAACATAAGTTTTTCCTAGTTGATAGAATGGTTTCTCATGCTCAACAAATTTTACTTCAAATAATCTTTTACCAAGAGGAAAATAGATTACATCACCTTCTCTAGGTCTAGCAGTTACCCCTCCAGTTTCACTGTCTGGTAAATTGTCCAGAAAAGAACCAATAAAATCCTCAAATCTTTCTTTTGAAATGATAAGACTTAATTCATCTCTCAAGCTCATCCCAAACTTGGTGAGAACATCTCCAGCTCCACCGTAACCCTCATAATTATTGATGTATGCTTCAATACCAAAATTATCATCAAATTTTGATGTTGTAACTTCTTCAATGATACTTTCTCTTCTTACAAATTTTCTTGGTATATAAATTACTTCCACACCAAAAATTTTAAGTTGCTCATTTATGAGCTCTTGTATCAATCTTTGTTCTCCAGGAGAACCTTGTAAAAAGAAGGGATTTAACGCCATTATCCAATAAGATCGAAGGGTGGTAATTCATAATCCATATTCATCCTCTGTCTTATGGATTCCAATTCTCTTTCTGCATCGTCATATATTTCTCTTCCATTGAGTTCAATTCCGCCAGGAAGCTTAACTCCTCTAAACTTAATCAAGTTTTGTCCCCACTGACGCTTAATCAATGCTGTTAAATACATCTTCAAGAAACTATCATTATAAACACCAGTGAAAGTATCTGGATCTAAAATTCTATAGCAATCAATAACAAAATATGTATCTAATGACTGTGATCCCCAATCAATATCCAAATATAGCCTATCCTGCCTCTTATTATATCTAAGTTGCTTATCTGTAGTTAAAAGGTGATCAATATCTTCAAGATAACTCTTAACCATAGAATATTGAAGTAATTCGACAGAATTGAAATAATATAAGTCATTTAAGAATAATTGGTATTTAATACTAAACATTCCACCAGATATTGAACTGGTATCAAACTTAAATACTTTTTCAATACCAATTACAGAGTCTGGAATTTGTATAAAATTAGAATTTTCGTAAAAATTTGAAGTTATAGATCCAATTCCACTAATACTGGTCGATGTTGCTGTAGTGGTTACAATTCCAACACCATCTGTATTTTTAGCTCTGCCTCTATCCAGATCTTCCTGAGTAATTTTATATTTCAAATACATTCTTTCAACGCCATCAAAATGACGTTCTTGAAAATACTGAAGAGCATCATCGACTAAATCATCTATTTGATCATCATCTACGTTTATTTCCAATACAGGAGCACCAAGTCTTCTAAGACAATAATCAATTAACTGTTGTCTAGTTGCTGGTTTAGCCATCAGTACGTACCCCCATCGATGGTATTTGACCAGGATGGTAGTCCTGATTCATTTGTTGATAGTATTAAATTTGATTCTACTAATTGTGGTGATGATGACGATTCTGTAGATTCTAAAGCAAACCCATCTCCAAGATATAAAACTGATCCATATTCTTCAAGATATGGAAAATAAACACGACCATTAGAAACTGTTAAGTCACCTTCTACGTTTATTGAATTAAGAGTAGTTAAATCGTTAACAGTTAATGATGATAATGTTGTAATACCACTTACACTAAGTTGTGTTACTGAAGCTATACCTCCTATTACATTTGAAGAGGTCCCAGCATTTATTGCGTACTCAGATCCAGAAGATGAACTGGATAAAACCTTAACCGCATTTTCCTGCCCTACCCTAACAGAAACATTACTAGTCGTAGTACTAACTCTTACAGACATTACCTAGTAACCCCCTCTCTAACTAAAACCATTCCTTCAACAACTCTAGTTTTAGTAGATGCGATTTCAATCACAACATCATAAATATACCTTCCAGGTTTTATATCCGCAGTTTGTGCATCAGTTAATGCAAGTATTATTTGACCAGAAGTTTTTGGAATCACAATGGATGTAGTAAAATCGACAGCAGTAGAGCTACCAGAATGTTTCCTCATTTGTGCGGAAACTGTAGCATTAGTCAGATCATATGCTGAATTCGAATCAGTATCTTCTAAAGTAAAAGTCTGAGCAAAATCAGTCCCAGCATTAACAACTAGATTGCTAACATATACTGCAGCCATTTATAAAAAATTACCTCTACTCTTTATTTATATTATGGGCTAATACCCAAAGATGCTACTGCTTCCTGTTGTGCAAAATAAAGTTTTATATATGATTTAGTAATTATCTTTAAACGCTCAATATCTTCACATTGATCAACTTCTCTTGCTAGTTTTTCGTATTCAAATAATTTTGCAAAACTTTCTAAATTAATTTTTGATGGATCCATTTTGGTTCATTAACTCCTTCAGTAGAGATTTGATTTCGGAAATTTCATCTTTTAAATGATCTATTTCCTTTTTTTGCAATTCTCTTTTTTGTTTCGATATCAAATGTTGTTCATATGATACTTTATCACAATTTATTATAGCACCACTACCCTCATCTCTGAAAAGATGAGGGTTTCCCTCTACTGGTATCATACTAATGCAATCGACCTCAAATCTTTAATAAGTGGTGGATTTGCTTGATCTGTTCCAGACATGACTATTTTAATTCTATATCCACTAAAGAATCCAAGATCACTTGCAGTATACTCATACTCTAAGAATTCTCCATTTACACTTGCTGGTACAAAGACATCAGACTTTCCACTATTTTTAGATACGTCAACAACATCAAGATAACCATCACCATTCAAATCGGTGGTTAAATTATCATATCCGGGGAATAACTCAAAAGATTGCTCAATTTCACTTGAATCTGGTCTAATCAAATTGTAAAGAACTCTGATATCTGCAGATTGTGGTCTGTTTATACCAAGAATTACTTTAAGCGCAGTGGCTGGTTGTTGAAGATTAATTTGCTTACTAACATAAGATGCAATATGTAAATCATCCTCAAAACTATTAGTTGACCTAGTGTTAACATAATCAATAACTGGTTTTGTGAGATAACTAGTTCTTAATTCAGTATAAGATCCATCAAGATCTATCATTGGTGAAATATTTTTATCTTTAGTTGATAGTGCTAATTGAGTTGTAAACGATTTATTTCTAGGAAGATTTTCTAAGTATGTGGTTTCATTTATTCTCGATCCAACAATTCTTACCGAAGATAATTTATTTGGAGCATTTAATTCAATATTTTCATATCCGAGATCGTTGAATGAAATTTCTGTTCCATCAACGCTTGTTCCACTAATAGTTCTGATTGAACCAGATATTGTAGTTTCACCCGGAGTTAAAGTTCTAAATGATGGGATAACAGTATCATATAAAATATTTTCAGTAGCATACATTTCAGATCCACCTGCAGATCCGGTTTTATTGAATGAGAGTTGTGGAATTCCACTCATTGATCCATCAGAACTTCGGTCTGTTCCACGGTTTGAACTATCAGATCTATCAAATTCAACATTGTATCCGTAAATATCATTTCCAAAATCACTTATATCATGTGTTGTGTTAATTCTTCTCAAGGAAACTCCATTTAATTCATATTTCTTTACGGCAGAACCAGTTGGATGTTCAACAGCAATTGTTCCATCAATTCCCCTATATAATGCTTCTAAAGTTCCATTAGAAACTGTTTCATATCCAATAATTTCATCATTAATTTTTACATATCCTAAGTTCGAAGCACCAATTCCAATTCCCTCAAAAGTTGAGAAAACAGAAGTATTTGCAACACTGATAAGAACATCTCCAGTTAATATTGGGTTTACAAGTGTTGTTGGAGATTCACTAGACTCAACTCCACTAATAGTAACTTTGTTATTGTCTGAATACATTCCATGATCAAATTGGCCTATTCTAAGAACATTTCCTACATCCTGATTTCCTTTTGATGTAGAGGTAAGAATGGTTGTTGATGCTAGAGATACCGCAACATTGCTATCATTAAAGTATCTTAATTGTGCTCCAACTGTAAATGATTCACCTTGAACTCTATCCAAGTAAAGTGTATCAATTCCATTAGATCCAGTAACTGTTATTTCTGCTCCAGATCCAGTTCCACCAGCAGTTGATGTTACAATGCCAACAAGATCGCCAATTGAATAACCATTTCCTCTATTAACAATAGTTGCCGCAGTTACTGAACCAGAACTAATGGTCAAATCCAATGTTAAACCAGTTCCACTTCCAGTTATAGCAAATGTACTCACATTTGATTGGGAAGACCCACTGTAGTTTGTACCATTAGTAGAAACGCCAACAGATGCTACCGAACTTCCGGTTCCAACAACATATCCATAATTAAATGTTTTTGTACTTTCACTAACTTTTCTTCCCTCTGTAAGAATGCCTATTAAAGTAGAATTGCTAGTGGTTACAATACCAACGGTCAACTTCTTAGAATTTCCAATGACATCATTTGTAGATAGTTTCTGTACATACCCATTACTTTGATCTAAGGATGGGTTATAGAATGTTACAGTTCCAGGATTTGTTGTAAATTCTGCTTTACGCAGTTTAAACTTCATATCTTGATAATCATTAGCAGACCATTCTGCACCATTCTGAGATTTATAAAGTCTACCAATAGCAAATTGTTTGGTATAACGTGCATTTTCTGCTGAAGAATTTGTAACTACATTTTCTTCGCCCATTTCAGCAATCCATACTTCATACTGGATACTTTCTGGTGCTAATAGTACTATGGCATATTGATTTCCAGGTGGAAGATATATTGGATAGTCGAAAGTAACCGTAGTTGCTACAGATGCATCTGTGGAAACATTAACATCCTCAGGTGTTAATACCTTTGGATTACCAACTCTTGTTAATGTTGGTGTTCCCAATTCAACTGTTCTAATTTCGACTGTAACGGGAGCAACAGTGTCCTTGCTAGCAAAAAATAGATCGACAGAAGTTAAGAAACAACCATTAGTATCCTCTACACTTTGAATATCACTTCCACTTTCTCCTGGATTATTTCCAACTGTAAAAGTTTGAGCCAGTGGATCATATCTCTGTACACGTTCTGTTATTCGAATATTTCTGGTAATAGTTGTAAGAACATCCGTCTGTATTTGCTTTGTCTCCCAAGTTCCCTCAGATCTATATACAGTTTCTGCAGAAGAAATTAACTTGCTACCACGAATAGGTGTTGCATTTGTAGAACTACTTGTTAATTTATATGTCTTAGTTCCAGTACCAACTCTTACTGATGGTGGTGGACTTGTATGTGGATCTTTTAAGAAGAATGATCCAATAAGATCGCCATAATTATCAGAGACTAACTTTAAATCTTTAACAAATGCAACCGCTCCACTTGTTTGACCAACTAATTGCATCCCAACCGTGAGATATCCATGATATTTTCCTTGTGCTTCTTCAGAAAGAGAATATGTATCAATATTCAATATTTTGGATGAACCACTGTAATTTGGTGGAATATTTTCTGATTTGAAATATGGATTTATATTAAAAGTCTTTGATGGATTATTGTAAGCACCATACTTATGGTTTGATGACGCAACTCTAAATCTAATTAACCTTACTCCATCAACAGATCCTATTACAGTCTCTCCAACTTGGAAGACACCATTAGAACCGAAGTTTTGAAGATCTCTATCGACTGCGATTTCTACCAATTTTGGAATAAAATCTACAGATCCATTTCCATCAAAGAATTGATAATACTTAGTTAAAGGTCTCAAGTTTGAGGCTTTAAACTCAGTATTTCTTGATCTCATGTATTTCTCACTTCCACTGGAAAGGAGAACATCTCTACTTGTTATTGATACAGAAGAACTTGAAGACTCTGAAACATCTGATCCAACAGTTCTTTGGGCTCCACCACTTCCACTTACAGATCTATTAAAAGATCTATTTACATTTACTACAGTTCTTCTAGTAATTCTTTCATCTAATCTAATAGTTCTGTTCCAACTATCAGAACTTGGTTGAAGTGCAATAGTACCAATATATTGAATTACATGGAATGGATTAACATTTTCAACTTTTGTAGCAATTGCCTGCTCAATCCAATCAACTTCACTATAATTTAATGTTATAAATTGACCTGTTTTTTTAACATTTGAATCTAAAAGATCAAAATCTACACTTAAATCTAATTCTTCATCTGTCTTATAAGTTTTAGATGCTATCTGATTTTTAATAGTGTTTCTAGATACTATTGGTCTTAATAAAGATTGCTCTTTATCAACCTCAATCGAAGAATAATACTGATCAATAAAGTCATTGTTTTTAAAATCATCAACAAAAAATCCTGTCTTAAATCTATCTAAACCATCACCATCCCTTACTTGTAAGGTTTTTGTATTAACTTCTAACAAAGATAAAGAGGTTACTTTTTCTAAGTTTTCAATCCTTCCCTCAATTTTTCCAATATCTCTCATAGTATATCTTCTGTTATCAACGGAAGATATTTTTGCTTCTGATGTGCTATAAAGATATGGTGGTAAAGTAATGGTTGCAATTTCCATCACTTCATCTAATCGTAATGGTTCTTTTGGATTTACTGAGGAAACTCCTTTATCAAGAATAAATTTACCATACTTATCAATATATAATCTATCAATTCTACCGAGATAGTAACTGTATCCGATTAAAGAACTGCTATTTGGTGTTAAAAGATGTTTTGGATCTGAACCAAAACTTCTAGATGAAAAATCAAATGGAGATGCTGTCGCTGTAGATGGTACAAAAGTTGATACTCTTGGTCTAAAGTCAAGTATATCTGTTAATCTAGTATCTTTTGCTTTAATAGTTGGAATATCATCTTGGTATCTTTCTCTCTGATAACTCAAAACAGTGAATAAATCACCATCATCATTTGATGGTACAGTATAATTATCAAATATAACTTTCAATTTTCCGGAAGGTTCAGAAACATTTTTCTTTCTGATAAGTCTAGAGTAATCATAATATTGATTTTTTTGTCCTTCATCTAAAATATAATTAGAAGTAACATCTTTATAAGATCCTATTGTTATTTGCTCAACTTGTGTGCTGATATTTGATTCTTCAAATGTAACATTTTCATATTGTGTGAATTTATCTTGATTTAAGTAAACTATTCCTAAAGTATTTGCAGATGGTTTAGAAACTACTCTAGCATAGGCTCCATTTTCTCCAAGAATATTTTCTCCAATTATTGCATTATCATCAACGTTTGCAATAGAACTAAATTGAATCTTGTCCAATATTGGACTTTGATTATCAAATGATTCATATACTGCTAATACTTTAGCAACATCTGGATAGTTTAAACAAATTTCTTCATCTTGTACTCTTAGACCATAGTATTGATTATATGTTAATCCATCATTGAATGAATTGCTAATACCACTTCCAGATCTTTGATACTTAGAATAATTAATATCAACAGTTTGACTTCTATTGTAATTTTTTACTTTACTCTGAACACCATTTTTTATAGTACTAACATTTACAACAATATCTGATTGAGATGCGTTTAGACCATTTATTGTTACCGTATTTCCTGATAAAGTAAACTGATCTGCGGTAATAGTTCCAATTCCACCAGCAGAATAATGCACTGAATATTTTTCAACATCAAATGAATCGAAGAAAGCACTGCTTATTCCAGAAAGTTGAGAATCTGTAAATGATAGAACTCCATTACCGTCGGTTGATTCTCCAGTAATTTGTTGAGTAACTACAATATTAGAATCTGACAGATCTACTGAAGAAATGTTCTTATTTGGAAGTTCTGTATACAAATATCCTTTATTTTCATTCCTTATTTTGGATACTCCTAAAGCAAAGGTTGTTTGAAGTTCTGCACCGGGAGATCCTCCATCAAAGACCCCATCAACTGTGGTTAATGATGAAATAGTAAGAGTTGTTCCATCATTATTAATTTCACTAACTCTAGAAAAAGTTTCTGCATTAAGACCGGGTCTTTGATATCTAATAATAGATTCTGTAGATATTCCTGCAAATGATTTTCCAGATGCAGTTACGGTACAATTTCCAAATCCATCATCAGCACCGATAGTAATTTTATCTAGGGAGCTAAATCCTTTTGGTATTACTTTGTCTAAATCTGAATTTGCTAGAAATGCATATGGATATCCAGATCCAGAATCTGATGCCTGATATACTGATCTAATATCTGATGTATTGAAAGTGGTTATTGTAACCACAGATCTAACATTTGATTCAATACCGTTTATAATTAATTGTTCTCCACGAATGAAAGATCCAGAAGTTTGTCTTAGAGTTATAACTGTTGAATTATTTCCAGCATATACTGCGTAACCACTAGCACCACTACTTTTTCCTTTGATATAAGAAGATGCTGGAACAATTGTACTTGATACCGACTGATTCAGTGTTATTTCAGTATAAGTTTGAATATCATATAAAAATAAATCCCATCTAGTAGATCCATTAATATATTTTGAATCGGTTACTTTAAAATTATAAACCCTTGCCTCACCAATTTTATGTCCATTTGGTGCTGTGGTTGAATTTTTAAACTTATTGTATAAACTTATTGTCTGTTTATTCTGAGCTACCCCGGATACATTATTAACTCTCAACAAATTTCCCATTTGGAATGGGATATTTACCCTACTAACCGAATCAGTATCTCTCGGTTTTTCTATATCAATAATTGTCGTATCCGACTTTGTTATATCATAACCTCTAACATAAGATTTTCCTGGGGAAACCTTAAGACACATTAAATTATCTGTTGGAGTATTTCCACTATTTGTTTTTTCTGTTGAGAAAAATAATCCATCATTACCAATTCGATCATTTAGTGAATTGTGTAATGATAATACAAAAGGATCTACACTATAATCTCCAGACTCATCATAAGTTCTTTGTGCAAGATAATCTCTTATGAAAGAATATTGACTTTCTTTAGTTTGAATTTTTTTGATCTGACCATCACCAACCCTCATTAACTCTATGAAATCAGTATCATCTAGATCTGTAAGATCTTTTTTGGTTAATGATGTTGAAATTTTTAATCTATCTGCTCCGGGAGAAGCATAGTTGGTAAATCCCTTAGCATTATCATAAAGACTACTATCATTTTTTGCGGTTATAATTTCTTCTGTTACTTTTAGACCAATTCTATACGAAGGGCTACTATCATAATAATCTAAAATGATTGTTTCTTTACTTACATTTACAAAATATCCTCTAATAAAATAAACACCATCACTAATTGATGCTGAAGATCCTATAGCAGTGGCGTTCAAACTTATTAATGATGCAAATGGCGTTCCAATATCAATTGTAGTATTTCCATATACAATTTCTTCCTCACAAGTCAATTGTTCAGAATCACTAAACGGATTGATTTCAAAATTATTATCAGAATTTAAATATTTTACATATAATGTTGGATATTCAACATCATTGTTTGGAAACTGTACATATTGAACAACAGCATTTACACCAGAATTCTCTCCTATTATTTTTTTACCAACTAATTTCTTTAGATATAAAGTAACATCTGCTCCAAAATTTGTAAAATTTAATCTAACAGCATAAAATTCTGGATCAAAAGTAATTCCTCCGGGAATTACCATCGACCCCTCTTTAAATATATGACTACCAAAAGTTTCTACTTGATTCTGTAGTAAAGTTTGTAATGTAGTTAACTCCCTAGCCTGTACTGGGCGTCCTGGATTGAATAAAACTTTATAGAATTGCTTAGCGGCATCAAAGTCATCATAGTATGGATTGATATTGAGATTTGTGTTTTGAGCCATTTCTTAGAATTCCAGGATAATTTTAACGTCTTCTTTTTGTCTAGAGTTTCTTGAAACTAGAGGTCTATTATCAATGTAAATTATATCCCCCGATTCTTTATTTATCTCAGGAGTTGAAAGACCATTAGTAAATTGTGATCCCAAACTTATGATTTTAGTTCCAGTTGGATTTGTGGTAATACCAGTAAATCCAGTATCAATGGAACCAGAAAATCCACCAGAACTAGTCACAGCATTTGAAGATGATTCAAAATCCAAAACCTTTGATGCTGTTGATATTCCAATATAATCTTTTTGATCAAAAGTAGTTTGATTTAAATATAAAGTTCTATCTCTAAAATATTTTAAGACCTTTGTTTCAGCATCATAAGACGCCACATAACCCTTAGCAATTCCATCAGTTACTGTTTGTGTAATTTTGTCTCCAACAGAAACAGACCCACTTACAGAAGAAAATTTAATTGAATATAAAGAAGAATACTCATTACTAGTGTATACTTCAGTAGAACCATAAGAAACTGGATTTTTGACTATTCCTATCTGTGAGAACTTTGCATCTACTGGAAAATCTTTTGTCGAATCATCAAATCTAGCATAAATTAAAACCTTGTCGGTTCCAAGTTCCTTGTATAGATCATACCCATGACCTTTTGAGGGTGGAATTATTGGAATTAAATTTGCATTTTGATTAGAAGATGCATTTAAATTACCAATATCAACTATTCCGTAGGTATAACCCTTTCCACCAGAAGATACTTGAGCATTTGTTATTTTTCCACCAATAACGTCTAATACTACCTGACCACCAGTGCCATCACCGAGAATACCAACAACTTGTCCAGTCCCACTAGAATAACCAGATCCTTCAGATTCTATATAAATTTTCTTTATCTGGTTCTCATTTATTGAAGAATCGCCATTTTCTCTTACTACTTGTATTTGAGAATCTGTTGAAGAACTCCAATTATTTGGTACAGTAATATATTCTGTTGAGTCAAATTTTATAATATCACTGGGAGAGACGGTAAACAAATACTTCCACAAGTAACCATCGCCACTTTCTCCGGCTTTAGATGGTTCTAAGTCTGTAAATGTTGGTTCATCTTGAGATGAATTTCCTAAAGGATTGGAACCAGAAGAACCATTATCTATACAAATATAAACTTTATATTCGGAATTCATTACATAATAATTTGCATCATAAAGTCTGGTTGATTGTGTAATTGGAGATGGATTAGAAATACTGTAATCATGACGATACATTTCATATTTTGTTCCTTGGGACCAATCAATTCTTCTAACCAACCTTCTTATGTTTGATGAAGTTATTTTTTTACCAAATAAAGAAGTATCTTTATAATGAGATTCAAATTTTAAATTGTCTGTTGGACTTGGTGTATTTGTATCCCAATCAGAAGTTCTACCAAAACCAACTGATGCTGGATTTGGTAGACCGACAAAAATATAATAAGAATTTGCTGAATTCTCTATTGATTCAACAAAATTATTGGCATTAAATAATCTAAATTGATCTGTAACAAGAGCAGACATATTGATAAGCTTTTAGATCTATTTATATCTTAACCAAGATCTTTTCTTAGAGCGCCAGTGTTACGTAGTCCATATCCTCTCCTTTGGATGGTTGCAAATGTTGATAATCCAGTATTAACTGTATTACCGGTTACTCCTATAGAAATTGGTGAAGAAGATCTTGAGAATCCTGAAAGTCTACCCCAAGAGAATTTACCAAGTTGATCGTATCCAAAGGTATCAATTCCCAATAAAGAATCTGAATATTGGACATTACATACAATTGAAGCACTGGTAGAACCAACTGAGGTAAATGAATGAATCTTGTAAATATTATCAATAAATGTTGCTCCAATTCCTATGATTTCAGTATCCGAATTGTCTATAGATGTAACTCCGTTACCAATAGATGTATCAAATACATAGATTGGATATCCAGTTGTTAGACCTGTCCCAACGAATGAAAGTGGAGCTGGTACAGAAAGATCAAATTGGATAGCTAAACTTGTACCAATCCCAACAGAGGTTGATATTCCTGTAACTATTCCGCTAAATCCCTGAATATTTGTAATACCTGAAATATTTTCATAAGAAGCACTTGGAACTGGTGCTAGAACTTGTGGTGCAGTAAGAACACTATACCCTAGTCCAGGATTTGTTATAGTAATTGGAGAAGTTATAACACCATTAGTTACAGTAGCGGTTGCTGTTGCTGTAGTACCAATACCAACCCCAATTTGTTTTGGAGATGATATCTTCAAATCTATAGAAGTGCCTATATATCCACTTCCACCATCAGAAATAGTGAAGAAATCTATTGTTCCACTTGACGTTACATTTGCAGTTATCGCTGCTGAAACTGGGTCATTACCATTAACAATTATTGCATTTACGCTGGATATGGAAATAGCAGATTCATTTTCTTCATAGTTAAAGAATTCTGCATCATCAACATAAAGTACACTATCATCAGATCCTAAATCATAAATTATTTTTGCTGTTGGATATACTAAAGATTCTAATGAATCTCTTGTTTTATAAATTTTTTCACTGTTAACTATCTTATCAGATTTTTGTTTTATCCAGGTTAAAGGACGTTCGTTAACTTGATCGATACCATTTCCACTATAAAGATTTGTTTCAATAATGTCTGAAGATTTTAGATTATATACAGTTCTTAAATCTTGATCAATAGTTAATGGAATTGTATTATTTTTTTCAATTTGAACACTATCTCCAGCCGTTAAGGACTCATTTATGGTAACAACCTTACTATCTTCACCTCTTGTTCCTCTATAGAAGAATACGGCAATATCATCTTCTTGTTTTGGTGGATTTGTAAATACGAAAGACGAACCACCATCAAACGAATATGCAATCTTTGGTTCTTGCAGTATACCGTTCATAAAAATTAAAAGTACTGAATCCAAGTCAACTTCAGATGTTCCATCGGTTATTTCAAAACTTAATAATGATGAATTGTAATAAAGTGGGAATCTTCTTCTAGATCCATCTTGAAGAGATTTTATTGAATCAATGTAATCTAATTCGCCAAATTGCCATAATGCAAAACTATCAGTAAAAGTATCCACAACAGTCAACTCGAATTGAGACAATGGACTTGGTATTCCTTTTGCTGTTACCAATCCAACTGGAGTAATAACATCACCAACATTATATCCATATCCATTTCTTTGAATGGAGAATGAAGATACTTCAAATAATGTAGATCCTATCCCTGTAGTTGATGCTGATGAAACATCGATATTAACTAAAAGACCATATCCAGTATCAGTGGTAGATCCAATTCCCAATCTAGATACTCCCTGAACTGGAAGATTGCTATAAGATGGTGATGGGATTTGAATAACTGGATTTACATATCCAGATCCACCATCAGCGACAGTAAATGATAATGACCCACCAGCACCTACTGTAGCTGTAATAGACGCCTCTGTTCCACTATGATTTGAATCAGTAACTCCTATAGAAACAGTTCCATAATATCCAGATCCAACTATGTCTGTGGTTCCTATACCAACAGAGGTAATAGTACCACTACCATCAATTACTGCTGTAACAGATGCTCCAACGAGTGGAGCGATGCCCAAACCACCAGTTGATCCAAGAGAAACGATGATTCCACCTCTAGGAAGTTGGTTAGTATTTACATCGCTTATAGAGATAACGTCATCCACACCTTCGTCAGATGATGATCCACTAAAAACAACACTACTGATTCCGACACTAGTGTCTTCAATTATTTTAAAATTATTTCCAACATTATTTTGGGTTGATGGCGTTTGGAATAAATTGTTTATGAACAGAATACCATTTCCACCAGTTGTTCCAAGACCAACTGTGTTTATTCCATTTGTTGTTATTGTATAAGTTTGACCAATACCAGTAAATCCTTCAGAAATATCATCGTATAATTTATTTGTATCATAATTTTGTCTCAAGTAAACCCTTCCACCAAATTTAGATTTGAAATAAGAAAGATTACTTTCATCTCTAGAGGATCTAAAGTCACCTTTTGGTGGATCAGTAAAGTGTATTTTATTACCTTTAATATTATAGGATCCTCTGTAAATTTTAACTTCTGTTGAATCAACGTGACTAGTTGCTGATGACCCAACAACTCCTCTTTCAACTTGAACCAAAGTTGTAACACCAATACCCGTTATTGGTCCAATATTAGTTTCTCCGTAACCAACGTTGATAACTTTCATATACTCATCTTCAACTTTTAAGAGATCACCTGATTTTATAGAACTAATTCCACTTAAAGAAAATATTGTTGTTCCAACACCGACAGAACCACCATAATTATTTTGTAAATTGTATGATAATAATGAATACGTTATTGGATACTGGGTCAAATCATCAATAGTTATCAAACATTTTTCAAGTTTTTTGGTCATTTCTAGACCATGAATATTACCAGCACCTAAAGATGTAAATGTTACATATATTCCAGCTTGAGCATAGTCTCTTCTTGTAGATAATCTAAAGGTGTCTTCTGTTAATTTAATTGGATAGACATCTGATGGAAGAATATCTGTAGAAACACCGGATGAGTTCAATGTGGTTACAATACCAACAGGAACAGGTACTACGTCACTCAATGAAGACTCTGCAGAATAAATGAGTTCTTCCCCAGTGTTAAAGAAATGGTTTTTAATCGTAAAGATTCCTGTGGTCGTATCTAATACATTAGTGTTAGAGGGATTGAAGGATTTTTTAAAGATTGGATAATCGTTGTTATAAAGATCAAAATCTCTACGCTCAACTCTTACACCATTTACTCCACCATATTCAATAAAACTAAAGGAATCTCTAGTTTTCCCATATTCAAGACTATTTGGAACATTTACTAAATCAAGATCGGTATATATTAATTCACTATAAGATGTCGCTGTTACGTCACCCGTTACAGAAGAATCTGGATAAAATACTAATGATAAATCGGACCCATTTATTTGACCTCCAAATGTACCTATTCCAGTAGTGCTTCCTATAGATAAAGGTTGATAAACAGATACATGAGTATCAGAACCACTATTCAAGAGAGCAACCTGATATAAAGAACTAGTTGATCCAACACTCAGATTTACAGTTGATTTTATTGAAGTGAAATCAAATTTAGATACAGATAATACTGTAGAAATTCCAGAAGAAACAAAGTAGTCGGATCTATAAACTGCTGTTTTTTCTGTTCCACCTGTCTGTTCCTCAGACTTAAATCTGAATGTAGATATTCCAACAGAAGTTGAACCAAAACCAATTGCTTTTACCCCTACTCTCAATAGATCTGTGGTATTGTTTGTAAATTCTAAAGAAATTACCCCGTCACTTAATAATGCATCAAACTCTCCGATTTGATTAACGGAACTGTTTGAAGTTGAATCAAAATAGTAATCAGAAATATAAACATTTGATCCATCATGATTTAAATATATTTCTGCATAATTACTTTCTCCATTTATGGTATTCTTTACATAAGCATTAAAATATATTGAATCATATTCGGTAGATGCAAAAGAGACGATTGATGTTGAAATACCGGCATTATAATTTTTAATGCTTGATGTTAAATTAATCAATCCTAGATCATGAGTTCCAATTCCAATAAGGTCAGTAGAAAACTTACTTGAAATAATTTTTATATCGTAATCTTTAGTGTATGGATCAACTGGATTAAAAGCAATATAATTATTACCAAGTGAATCTACACCTCCATCAATACTGCCGATAGATGAATCTCTATTTGTTAGTGAAAGTTTTTCCAACAAGAAAATATCTTCCCCATCACCTATTATAACTACTTCATTTAATTGATATTCCAAATCTTCAGTATCTTTCACTTGTATCAAATACTTTGTGAATCCACCAAATTCTTCAGTATCAGTATCAATAATATTTTGATCTGATTCCTCTAGTCCAACATTGGAGAATCTAGATGATATATCATCTATAGATAAGACTCTGTTTGATATACATTCAACATAACTAGATAATTTTTTATTCTTAAATTTTATAAATTTTGTCCTTGGCAGTATAGAATCAATATCATACACTAAATCAAAGTTATTGATTGCATCTACTCTACTTTCATTAATAAAATCTAAAATTTCAAAAGATCCATCCTTTGTTGTTTTTATACCGGCATTTGCACTCCTCTCTATTTGAGTGTCTGCAAAATTCTTCATTCCAGAAGTGTGCAGCAATCTATTAACAGGAGTAGATAACCTATCATACTCTATGGGACTATTAACTGAGTATGATAGATTTTGATAATAATCGTTATCGGCAACAAATTGTTTATCATCATTTAGTTTACCAATATCATCTTTCCATCCAAAATTTTTCCTAGTTGAAGATCCAACTTCAAATGCGCCAGTATTGTTTTGAATATCAATTATAGTTGCAGTAACTCCAGATTTTTCACCCTTTATTTTAGATCCAATTAATAGTTGATAGTCGCCACGAATTTTTATTGAATCTTTAATTGAATTTGTTATTACAATATCAGTTCTAACATATTTCCCATTAACATAAACTAGAATATTTTCACCCAATGTAAATCTAGCAAACTCTTTATTAATAGTAAATGTTGGATAATCTTTGTATCTTGTTATAAATGCAAGGGAATCTTGTGTAGTTTTTGCTATTCCAGGATTTGTAGAAAGACCAGAAATGTTGAATTCTAAAGATGTTGGGATAGAATTTGTAAATGAAGTTACTGTGACGAAATTGTATCCAATATCTTTAGAGTTATATCCATTTCCAGAATCATAATTAACTACACCTTCAACAAAAATTTTATCTCCAACTGCAAATGGGTCTTCAGTAAATCCAAGAACTGGAGTTTCCAAATAACAAGTAACTATTCCAGCACCAGAAGTTTGTATTGAAGAAATTGCATATCCATTATCATTGTTTATAGAAATAATTTCAGTTTGATTTGAAGAAATGCCATAAGGAATTTCTTTTATCTCTACAGAATTAATCGTTCCATTACTTAGTTTGGGTATTAATAATCCACTATCAAATACTTCTCTGGTAACAGAATCAACAATTATTAGATCTGGTTCTTTACTATATCCAAATCCACCACTGGATACTCCAACTGAAGTTATTTCATATAATGAATCTAAGGTTATATCTGGAGAAATATATGCTGTCGGTTTTAATGTTTTATCTGAAGAGTAATCAAATCCTTGATTCAATATTCTTACTTCATTTATTTGACCAATTTTTTCAGAATTCGCTACTACATATCCACCAGTTCCATTTTCTGTTTGTATTTGAGAAAATGCTGGTAGTTTTTTATAATTTGATCCAGAATTAAGTAATTTTGCTTTACTAATACCACCAGTGGTATTCAAAGATTTTGTAGAATATTCTAAAGATTTACATTCAGAAGAAGCATACCCTAATACTTCTGGAGAATTTTGTAAGGACAATTCAAAATACTCTAACCCCAGACCAGTAACATTATATGTGTTATTATAAAAACTATCAGAAAAATTAATTAAAGATGAATTGATAACATCTTTGTCGGATGTGCTAATATAACCAGCTGGTGTTTTTACTGTATAGTATAACTTCTGTGGAACATCATCCAAATAATTTAAGGTCAAACTTGCTTCAGAAGAAAGTCCAACAGTACCAACTCCAGAAACAACAAAGTTTGAAGATGATTCAACTGATGAAAATTCATCTTGGAAATCTTCATCAAAATAAATTTTAAATTGATAACCATAAAGAGTTGAGTCTGAAAGGTCAAATTTTAGATTATTATTTTTTATAGAAATTAATTCTGGATTAATTAAACTTATTTCTTGGTATAGTCCACCAGTCGAAGCTATACTTACAACCTGTGGTGGATTTGTGGTCGAGTCAGCATATGTTTCACAAAGTTTAATATTATCATCATCGACTTTGTAGGTATAATATGATCCTGTTGCTAAACCACTAGCGATCAAGTCTGAAGACGTATAATAAACTTTATCACCAGTTTTTAATTCGTGTGAAGATAATGTGATTTGATTGTTTATGGTGTTAATTCCTACAGAACTAAATCCAATTGGATTAATTAAAAGATTTTGAGAAGTTTCATCAAATTTTACATACACTGAATTGAATGTTTGTATTCCAACAGTCTTTTGGGGTTTGACTTTCAGTGTTACCTCATCACCGTATTTTAATCCATGATAAGTTGAGACCGAAACAGTGGTTTTTACTTTTTTAACATCAGAAAATACTCTATTATAATCACTTTCTATAGAATATTCGTAACTTTCTGCACTTCCACCATCACTAACAAAAAATATCTCTGAAGATTGAAGTGTAGTTTTTATACCAATTGTATTTTTTGTCTTATTTGTAACATAAACTATTTCTGAAGTCCCCGAATATGGAAGATTAAAAGGTGTTCCAGAAAAAGAAGTGGATATAGAAAGAGAAGAATAAGATGAACTTGGTTTTTTAAAAATAACTCTCTCATTATTTTTAAATTTATGATCCTTAATGTAAATGGATTGGGTTTGGAGAGGTCTTGTGTATGTTGCAACACCAACTGTTGATATTCCAAGAGAAAATACATTGGTGGATGTTATACCAACACTTAATCCAAATCCTATCGATTCTGATGGTTTAAAATATTCTTTGATATTAAATTCCGAATCAAAATAATCTACACTTTCCAAAATTGTGAAAGTATCTGGAACAAAATAGACTGAAGTTGTTGCGGTATGTGCTGCTCCAACATTTCTTTTTATTCTGATAATATTTTGGTCAGAAAATATATTAAGCAGCTCTGCAAATTCTGACTCAATTTTTATACTGCTACCAATTGAAATATTGGAAGGAATGGAATTTACATAAATGTCTGTTGCTAAACCAAGAACGGAATTTGATGGGATATCTTCTGTGAGAGTCGAAGTGAATGATGAAACACCAACCTTATTGAATTTTTTAATCTGACTAAGTTTAGAAGTTGATAATCCAGACAGAGTAACATAGTCACCATTAACCAAATCATGATAAGGAGATACTTTAAATTCTAAAGTATCTTCATTTTTCCTATTAACTTCTACATTTGAATAAGACTCAATAGTTGTATTTAAATTAATAATATCTTTTCCAGTTATTTCTGTTACAGATGCCTTTGCCCCACTACCACCAGTTCCTGCATTATCAAACAAGATAATATCATTAACTTTGTAGTCAGTTCCAACACCAACTATTTTTAAATCCTCTACAGATGAAGAGAAGACAGACTCTATCTCTACTCTCTGATCATAATAGTTATAAGATTCAAATATAAAATCATTACCTGCATTTAAATCATTAATTTTATATGGGAATGTGTTTCTAATTAAATTTGAATTATTAAAATCGAAAGTTTGGTTTAAATTATTGTTTTCCTCAATGAATTTTGATCTATAACTATTACCAATAAAATATGGGAAGGATGACACTCCAACATTTCCACTATTAAGAGTTGCGAAATATGCATATACACCATTTGGGAATTCTGGAGTTTTACAGAATCTACCATTATGCTCATCCAAGTCTCCAGATCCGGTGAATCTATAATCATCTGAGAAGAATCCTGGGGTAAATTCTAAAGGTCTATTTTTTACATTAGACTCATCCAATTCATAACCAGTATTCAGTAATTTAGTCTCAGAATCTTCATCTTCTGGATCCGAATACCCATATGGACCGTAAATAGGATTTCCATCGTATGCCCAACCAATAATTGGTGAGTGTTTGGATGAATTTATATCTTTAAATTCTGTTTGTAGTTTTGTTCCGTATCCAGATACTGAATACTGAATACCATCAAATCCAGAATCTAAAATTTCATTTCCATATCTGTTGTTCTTGTTTAAAGATAGATATCTAACATTGGAATCTATCAATACATTTTTACCTGCAGGTGTAACTACAACACTGGTTGTTGATTGGGTATATCCTATTCCAGAATTTACAACAACAACATTAGTAATTTTTCCATTTTGAATTACTGGTTTTAATTCTGCGCCATTACCATCACCAATAACTTTGATATCTGGTAAAGAATAATACTCAGATCCACCAAATTGGACTATGGCTTTTGTTATTGATCCATTTATTACTATTGGCTTAATTTCGGCATTTTTTCCATTTTTTATCTCTACTTTTGGTTTTCTATGGAAATTTAAGGTCTTGGATCCATAATTTAAACCACCCTCATACAAATATGCTCCTACAATCTCTCCTCTAACTATAGGTGTTGCTGTTAAAACGCCAACAACTTTTCCTGTAGTTCCAACACCAACACTAGAATAATTAATTGAAAATTCAATATCTGGATATTTAAAATATTGATACCCAGATCCATTTGAGCCAAATTTTACATATTTTCTTCTTTGATAATTTGAAAGAGTAGAACCAGATTCTACTACATCTTCACAAACCCTGAATTGATCTTCATTAAGCTTTAAAACCCTATAATTCGTAGAAGATGATAGTCCAGAAATTGAAGATGCTTCGTAATCATATCTGATAAAATCTCCATCATTAAATCCATGATTTTTAAAGTTAATAGTATTATACGTTGTAGAAATTCCAGAAGGATTTGCAATTAACTTTCTATTTTCATATCCACTTCCAGGATCTAAAACTATAATATCCTTTAGTATAGTTCTTGGATCTGCAGTTCTGAACTTTTGCACTCCCTCATTTCCATACTCAGTAAATCCAACTGTATTAACACCAACTGCATAATCTCTGGCGTTTTCATACAATCTTACAGTTCTATCATTTATTATTTCACAATAATAAGCAGACTTATCTACTAAAACTAAACCACTATGTGCATTTGATCCATCAAAAGTTCCTATTCCTATTGCAGAACTACCATTTCTATCATAAGTAATCAAATCTCCATCATTTAAAAAGTGCTTATCCAAAAAAGTAATGGTGTCGTATGTAACATCTACACCACCATTGTCAGTTGATAATTTTGCACTAAATTCAATGTCTCTGAATTGTCTTTTATCCAGTAATGGGTAAAAGGAAGCTCCGTTTCCATTACCACCAGTTAGAGCTATAGAAACGATACTATCAAGACTTATAACTTGGGGGTCAACAAATACTTTTTCTACTTTACCTTTAACAATTGGTTGTACCTTAGCTCCTGTTCCTGTCGTATCTGTAAATTCGATCTGTGGTGGATTAACCACATCATAATCGCTTCCACCATCAAGAACATCAACACTATCAATTGGACCATAATAAATTCTATCATTCGACTTATAGTTACTAATTTCAACACCATTAATTAATAGACCAACAGAACCAGGAACAGTGTCATCCGACTTTCCATCAGCAATATTTACAGAAAGAGGTAATTTTCTTAATATTTTTTGTGGCGAGATAACTCCATTTTTCTGAGAATTTAAGATAAAATTATGAGATCCAGATCCTGGAGATAAAGATTTAAACTGAATATAATTGTTACTACCAATAAAAGATTTGGAGGTATAAAGTCTTACTTGATTTAATTCTGAAAGAACTTCAACATAATAAACACCTTCTTCTAATCCAGGAATTACAGAATTTTCTGCAGAATAGTATACTTCATCACCAGTTATAAACGGAACATTAGATGGGAATGATAAAATGGAATATGTCTCTGTTAAAATATTGAAAGATTGTAATCTTGGTTCAGTTGCTTCCGAAATAGAAGCCTCAAATAAATTTTCGGTGATTGTATATGATGGTAAAGAATTTGATGCAACATAAATGTAATCATCAGTTTCATTATAAACGTTTTGAATATCTGATGTAATTAAATTGTTCCCAAACTCTATGGGCACTATTGAGCTTTTTGCCTTATTTAATTTTCTCCTTATATCATACTTTAAATTGGAATTATATGAAAATCCTACAAGATTTCCCAATACTATGTGATTAGTTTGTGGATTTATGGATTGAATAAATGGAATATCTGCAGATGAAGAAACAATAGTCTCACTATCTTTTAGTAAAATTTCTACTTTATCTCCAACTTTTAAGCTAGATTTATCAATCTTGCTAGTCAATACAAAAGTAGATCCAGTAATAGACTTTACTTGGTATCTAGAACTAGTATTGTAGATCCAACTATTTACTAATTTTTCTTTATATGTTTTATTATCTGTTGGATTTTTTATCAACTCTCCAACATTATTTACATATAAGTAATCACCCTCTTCTACTGTAAACCTTGAAGAACTTGGGACAAATGAAGATATTACTCCTGTTAGTCTTAATTCAACTTTTTTAGTTATATCTCCGTTTTCATATCCATAAACAATAAGATCTGATCTAACGGAAGATGTTGGAGAAATATCTTCCGTTATACCAGAACATCCATAAAACTGATTAATGGTTTTTCCGGTATATGTAATATTTTTCCCATTAATAACTATGGTTCCTTGATCAAGGAACCCTATAGTAGAATCTACAGTTACAACAGATGAACCTTCAGATGTCTTTTCTACTACTAAAGTTTTTCCGGGAATTGAAAATGATCCTGTTGAAATAGAATCATCATCATATCCAACAAACAGAGATAGTTGATAATATGTTACTCCTTTTCTAGTTAAAGAATCTACTGCAGATACTGATCCAAACAAACTAGTATTGTTTGACTGTTGTATAGTTTGCCCAACTAGTTTAGTTGGATCGCCAGAAATTACTTCTGCTACTACAACTTCTCTTCTTAAATATTCTGCCGAAGATGGTTTTATTAGATATTCTTCAAGATTAATTACTTTTGGAGTTACTCCATATAAAACATTAAATAAAATTTTAAAGGATTCTTCTGTCCCCTTTGCTTTATATAAAGTTTTTGCTTCTTTAATAAAATTACCAACATTTAAGTCACTAACAAAATCCAGATCTTCAAGACCTGGAGCCAAAGAAATTTTGAGTTTTTTATAAAATTCTTTTAAAAATAGGGAACTTAAATTTTGTACAATCTTTCCAGAATCATGTGACGTAGAAGTTGTAGTCTCAAAAACTAATTCACCAGGATTCTCGGTGCTATGATAAGTTGTTATACCACTAAATCCCCTAACACATCCTGTAAATGTTGTTGAGGTGCTATCAGTATATGTGATGATTTCATCATCAATTTTAATCAATCCATATTTTTGGGGAAAACCTTTTGTATTCGATACTTCTATTGTAGTATCTGAAGAATTAATAGAAGTAGAAAGTGTTGCAGAATCGACAACTACCTCTGGAGTTAAATTGTCTAATCTCAGATATTGATCTAAATTCTCAGAAATATCTGATGTTCCACCTTGATATTCTTGAGAAATATAATATTGCTTTAAAAACTCTGCAGCTTTTGGACTCTCATCTAAAATAAATTCTGGAAGTTGATTTTCAATTATTTGTTGAACTTTTACTCTTGTCTCAAATCCTGTCTTGATCATATTACAACCTCTTTAGCTCCCCATTTGAATAGCTGGATGTATAGAAATTATTTACGAATTCAACACCAGAAGTGTTATCTCCGGAAGATATAACGTCTCTCACCATATTTATGGAACTTTTCGCAACGTTAAAGGACAAATATAGATCCTTTAATCCAACAACATCGTTAGATTCTGGATATGCCTGAATCTCTATTATAGAATCACCTAATGATGTTGAAGTAATATTAATTGTATTTAATATTACTTCTCCACTTTGATAATTAACTGTTCCTGCAGACTTAACAACAACTCTATAAGATCCATCATCTAAAGGTTTAACTATAGACAAAACTCCCATATTGCTACCATCCAACTTACCATCAGTTGTTTTATTGGGAGTATCCGTTAAGTATACAGTATCTGAACTAGAGGATACTTTAAATCCAGTAGATTTTATATTTAATCCATTAGGATTGATGTGGAATTTATTGCCGAAACAAAGTTCATATTGTGCAAATTGGTTTAGAAGAGCCTTAAGGTCTCTTCTAATTTTAACCTTTGTAATATTTGAAGTAATTGCAGAATCTGTATTATCAATAATTTGAAGAACTTTACTATACTTAAATCTTCCACCAAATTTATTAATATCCACTGATTGAGAATATTTTGAAAGAGAATTCTCTACCTTAGTTTTTAATGAATCTACTCCAGATACTTGTGATGCATTATAATAAACCGAAGAATCAATCTCAACATATAGTATTTTGAGGTCAATAATTTTTGCATTAATACCAGATATAGTGTATTGTTTTAATTTTGAAAGAATTTGGGACTTATCAAAATCCGAAACAAAAGATCCATTTTTTGGTTTAATACTTAAAGTTACAGTTCCATATTCTGGTGGATCCATATCTTCTCCACCAATTACTGAAACTGATTCTGTACTTGGATATATCTTTTTAATTATAGACTCATAATCTCTAGCAGTTACTGCTCTATACTGAGATTCATATGATTTTGGTGCAAAATACTTGATAGAATTGATTGATTCAATATCAGCACCATTTTGGGAACTTTGATTAGTTACAACACTAATTGTAGAAGTTGGTACAATAATTTCATCTGATGATCCTCTCAGACTTCCAGCAAAATTAAATACGGAAGCACCATTACCATCTTTTCCATCAGTTACAATATAATTAACTGTTATGACACTTCCATTTTCCAACTTCTTACCAAAATATCCATCACCAAATAAAAGTTCATACTTTTCATCTTGAACTTCTTGAATCAAGTAAATTTCAGAAGTAGAGGTAATATCTAAAATATTATCAACGAGTGTATATTCTCTACCTAAACCAGAGTCTGCAGATCCTTTTACGTAGACTACAATAGTTGAAGTATCAACATAAGAATTATCTAAGACAAACTTTTGATCTAAAGATCCATCAACTACAAACTGCTTTGTTAAATATGTTCCTTGATAAACATCTACAGAATTGAAGTTAGCAACTCCGTTAGATATCGTTGTTGAGATGTTTTCTGAGATTGAGAAGGTATATGTTTCTCCATTTACGTCACCAATGCACACCAGACCAGGTTGTAGGGTGATTGTTTCCGATGAGCTTGCTGTTTGTACGTTAAAAGAAACACGCGCCTTAGAGGCGGTTCTGGAGCGAGGTACGTAACCAATATTTCTTGCTAACGAAACGACGTTTTCTCTAAGTGTCGCAGAATCCAAGAAGGATTCATTAACGATCATGTTAGAGTTAAACGCATTAATATATGTGTTGTACGCTAAAGTATCAATTAAGACAGAAAAATTAGATCCATCAAAGTCAAAATCCGTGAAAGTAGAATTAGCACGGAGATAGTCCTTGATGGATGTCTTTATCTGGTCAAAGTCTAGATTTGTAAATTTTGTAAAAGGCATTTTACCTGGTTGCCTCTAATAAAAACGTAAATTGTTGGGTTGGAAATTCTTGTCCAATAATATCAAAAGTAACAGAAACTTCAAATTCATTCGAGTCTGGTAGTGGTAGAACTTCAACCTCTATATTATTGACTCTTGGTTCAAAGTTTTCAATTGATGTAATGATTTGGGATTCGATTATGGATGCTGTACCATAATCAACAAAATCAAACAAACTAGACCTAACATCAGAACCAAATAATGAATTAAAAAATCTTTCTGTAGGTATAGTTTGTACGATATTACGAACAGATTTTATAATCGCACGTTCATTTTTCAAAACTTGCAAATCCTTAGTCACAGGATGTGGATCAAAGGATAAGCTAATATCTTTAAATGATCTAGATATCCTTTCTATAGCCATCTAAACCCGAAAAACGAAAAATTTCCTACGTTTATTTATGTGTTATTCCAGGGATAACCATAAGTTGGTTCAGTTCCGTATGACCAGTCATCATAATCCTCATCATTTCTGATTTTTTCGTGCAATTCAGTCTGTTTTTTAAGATCATGACGTGGTGCAGTGTCGTGCATTACCTCTGTAAGCACTCTTTTATTCATATTTTGCATAGAACCATAGTCAGTAATCAATTTTGTGGTCCCCCACATCTCTCTCATGTACTCTTTGTCTCTATCAATTGGTGAGTTTGCCATTTTAGCTCCTGTTTTGACTACAAAACAGAACTTTTTTGAGGAGGTTGCTATCTCCTAGTACTATTTAATCCAGAATCCTTTTCTCAAAAAGTCAGAATCTTCAATAAACTTGTAATTTTCATTAAATTTTTTCTCATCCTTTTCCCAGACTGGTATTGCTTCTGAATTTCCATACCTAAAGTCTGGATTTTGGCGAAAGTGAACTTCAATTAGATGATTTCCAATGAATTCACAGTTAATCCATTCATAATTACCCTTTAATTTTTCTAAAATTGAAGGGAATTCGACTTTTTGATCGATTTTTTCCCACTTATTCCACCTGTAAAGGGGATCATCTTCGTTACGACAACCTAAAACTGTTAGTTTTTGCTCTTTGTTTTGAAAATCAACGCTAATGTGGTCACCATCGAAGATTTCACACCAAAATTCTGCTGGATGAAAGCGTTCGGTGTACTTATGAATGAATTCTACCCGAGCAAAGCGCCCCATACCTAATAAATTCATGCTAGGACGCACAATATAAAAGTCAGGTTTGGGAACAGTGGTACCAATAGGACCACATGTATAACCCAAAACCTGACTTAGGATTAATTTATTGTATATCCAAAGGTCTTCAGAATGTATTTGTCGCCATTCGTCATTACCTTCTAGATACATTATCCTTTACCTTGTCCGCGATAACGCTTGCGTGCCTTATTACGAGACGTTGCGGCATACTTGGTATGCTTCCCAGTCCCTTGACGAGATTTTTTGGGAGCGCCCTCAACGTATCCATGCCCCTTGCGAATTGCCATAATTAGTCTCCAATAATTTCAGTTTCAATTTCATCAGGACTTGGAGAACCTCCCTCGTAAAAGTTTTGAGCAAGGTCCTCAATGGTGTCCATGTATTCTTCTTCTGTAAGGTTTGAGTGCAATAACTTCCCCTTACAGAGAATATTATAGCGTTCGTTAGACATAAAATCAAATGACTCTTGTCTTTTCGTGACCAACTCTGATGCGAGGGTCACACCAGATTTCAAAGCCTGCTTCTTTAGCATCCAAACAGAACGATACGTCCTCTCCACACATATCCTGAACCTCTCCAGATTCAAAGACTTGCATCTTCGGAGCAAACCAAGGATACTTCATATCATTGTGTTCAAACACTCCGTGTTTAATCAGCAACCAACCGTAACCTGTGTAGTCCACCGTGAATGGCTTTTTGCGCTTTGAGATACTCTCAACGGTTTCATGATTCATCACTCCACCATTACCACGGAAATCATCCTCATCCAACCAGTGGGCGACTGAGGTTGTGTGACCGTCCTCTGTAGCATACCAACCTGCTGAGATGTCTTGATCCATCAATACAAGTTGATAAAACTTTTCAGTATTAAAAACAATATCACTATCAATCCACAACTGATAATCATATTTCAACTTACCATCCCAGGGAATCTGATCGGGTCCACGCAGTACATTCGCTCCTAAACATTTGCAACGAGCGAAATTTACCATCGAGGAATAGTCCTGCGAGATCTGAATGCTTGCCCCGTTCTGTACCAGATCAAAACAGAGCTGTACAAATGCTTTCAGATAAGTATAGGAAACTCCGCGACCAGGCAGACAGAAGACTACAGACTTCCCTCTGATCATTTCTCTTGCCTTAGCATAATCCCATTCTGGTTCGGAATTATTGACTACTGGCGCTTTTGCTTTTACAGTAAATCCTTTAGCCATAATAGAGTGTAATTACTTCAGTATCATACAACATTATCTAGGTGAAGTCAATCGCGCTTGATTTCGGTTATCAGTATACCATCACCATCGACCTCCATGTTTACTTCGGTACCTTCGTACCATCCAAAATCATTCAGTATCCACTCTGGAATCGTCACATAATACTCTCCAGTAATTGGATCAACCTCTACGGTCGTAATATTTTCTCCGGGATTTTTTTGCATCTCAGTATTATCGACTTTCATTTTAGTTTTATATAGGGAAAAAAATTTTTATAATGCGAGGAACATTTAGATCGCTTTCGTAACACTTTATAGATTAGGGTAGTTATGCGTTTTTATATAAGGGGGGCATCCACGCGATCGGATAAAAACGCCCCCACAACGGGGGGCACTGCTGCCTGCACGAACGCATGAGGGTCAGAAGGGGATGACCCTCACGTCGTCGGACCCTGCGACCAACTGATCGACGCGATCCTGCTGCAACTTAAGCACGACCTGAGAGTTGCGGTTCGCTTTAGACAGACCCAGGAAGGCGCGGATGCCATTGTTGCTGGTGACGCGGAGGCGGAGACCAACCTCTACAATGTGGTGATCACGGCGGAGGGTGACCTTACGGGAGGTCATGCCGCGACCCTTCTCAACCTGGGCGACGTATCCCTCAGACAGGAGACGGGCGGCACGAATGGAGTCGTGCTCCATCACGTAGCA
>Ga0181590_10000474_pt1 | contig 31999 bp, 32 predicted proteins | sample 071ome_34_FD_132446 | JGI IMG/M metagenome (GOLD analysis project Ga0181590, IMG submission 132446) | Coastal salt marsh microbial communities from the Groves Creek Marsh, Skidaway Island, Georgia - 071411BT metaG (megahit assembly) | ecosystem: Environmental > Aquatic > Marine > Intertidal...
CTAGCAAACTAAACCCTATTTTTTTTCAGGGAATATGTATAATTTCTTGTTATGTTTTATTGCTTCAATTTCAACCCAAATTGCCGTGCGGCAGCTACAGCCTGTCGTTATAGAAATGGCTTTTAATAATATTTATTATCTACATTATTGTGATGGGCGTAATAACTACATTTGTTTCTATAAGACAAAATCTATCAGAAATTAATAAGAAAATCTCTAATTCATAAATAAGTTAAATTTGAGTTAGAAACGACAGTAACTATCACAAAAACATTAAGATAAGAGGAAAAATATGGATATTGTCAAAAATGTTTCGGTAAGAGAGGTTTTGCAAAGTGATATGGATGCCGTTGTTGAATTGCTTCAGTCAATGTCAGAATTCAAACCATCAAAATCTGAATATTTGCCTATATGGAATAGTTTTTGCCAACAATCCAACGTTCATTCATTAGTCGCTGTTATTGATACTCAAATTGTTGGATACGGCTCTATTATTATTGAGACAAAAATTAGAGGCGGAAAAATGGGACACATTGAAGATATAGTCTCCCACTCGTTGTTTCGAAAAAAAGGAATAGGCAAGGTTATAGTAGATGGTTTATTTGATATTGCAAAAGTGAATGGTTGCTACAAAGTTGCTCTGCAATGCAAAGAAAATAATGTCAAATTTTATGAAAAATTTGGTTATGAAGTAAGCGGTTTGGCTATGCAGACGTTTGTCAAATAAAAGTAATGTTTAATGCAGAAAAAATTTCTATTTTTGGCAACAAGGCTGTAATCAAAAAATAAGTTTGGTGTTTAGCAATTTTTAATGAAATCCTTAATCTTAGAAAATAAATTTCTTGGTGTAAGTCCATTAGCTTATAGACCAAAAAAAATTAAGTAACAAATTGTCATCATGGCGAATACCATATCAATTAGATTGATTGAAAAAAAAGACTCAGAAGATCTTTTTGCTTGGAGAAACGATAAAAATACTCGACAAATGTCAAAATCATCAAAAAGGATTTCTTTATCAGAGCATGTAAAGTGGTTTTCGAAATGTATTTCAGATAAAAATGTTGTTATTTTTATGTGTGAAAACAATGAAGGCTTGAAATTAGGTATAGTCAAGTTTGATATTGAAAATGATAAAGCATTAGTTTCAATAAATCTCTCGCCTAATCATAGAGGCAAGGGTCTTGGAAGAAAGTGTTTGTCTAAATCCATTAAATTCTTGAAGTCATGCCAACAGGAAGTAAATTTTATTGAAGCTGAAATCAAGACATCCAATTATTCTAGCCTCCGTTCATTCGAAACCGTAGGTTTCGAATGCATAAAAAAACAAAAAAATTTCTTAATTTATCAATATACCTTCTAAATTTTTGGTTTTTTCAACTAAATTATCATTAGATATCTTTAGTTGCATGTTAGTTATTAAGGTTAATTTCGAACTTGAGCAAAAGACATGCTAGGGTTTTCATATAGCTCCTTTGTATCACTGTTAAAATGATAGATTTTGAAAATAATGATATTGTGAAAAAAAGAGCATTAATTACCGGCATAACTGGACAAGATGGAGCTTATCTTGCTGAATTTCTTATAAACAAAGGTTATGAAGTTCATGGAATTAAAAGACGTACTTCTTTATTTAATACTGATCGAATAGAGCATATGTATCAAGATCCCCACGAAGAAGATAAAAATCTAATATTGCATCACGGTGATATGACTGATTCAAGTTCATTAATTCATACAATTAATAAAGTTAGTCCTGATGAGATTTATAATCTTGCAGCGCAATCTCATGTCGCAGTCTCTTTCGAAGAGCCAGAATATACAGCGAATTCTGACGCTTTAGGCACTCTAAGAATACTCGAAGCTATAAGAATACTTGGCCTAGAAAATAAAACAAAATTTTATCAAGCCTCTACATCTGAATTATACGGTCTTGTCCAGGAAACTCCTCAAAATGAAAACACACCTTTTTACCCTCGAAGCCCATATGCGGTAGCTAAGCTTTATTCATACTGGATTACAATTAACTACAGAGAAGCATATGGAATTTTTGCCTGTAACGGTATTTTATTCAATCATGAGTCTCCAATTAGAGGCGAGACTTTTGTCACTAGAAAGATAACTAGAGCTTTAACAAGAATTAAGTTGGGGCTTCAAGATTGTCTTTATCTTGGCAACTTGAATGCTAAAAGAGATTGGGGGCATGCGAAAGATTACATCGAAATGCAGTGGTTGATGCTTCAACAAGATAAACCTGATGATTTTGTAATTGCCTCTGGTAAGCAATATTCAGTCCGTGATTTTGTAAATGAGGCAGCAAATATATTGGAAATGGATATTATCTGGGAAGGTCAAGGGATAGATGAAATAGGTATTTATAAAGAAAAAGAAATTATAAAAGTTGACAAAGGGTACTTCAGGCCAACTGAGGTTGATTCATTAATTGGAGATGCAACTAAAGCAAAAAAAATCTTAGGATGGGAGCCAAAGATTGACTTTAAAGAGATGGTTAAAGAAATGGTAAGTGCTGACTTGAGGTCAGCTGAATGTTCAGAGCTGGTAAAGAAGTTTGGCTTCAATAAGATTGATTTTAGAGAATGATTAATAATCCTCATGCAAAAATTTTCGTTGCAGGACACGATGGCATGGTTGGATCTGCAATTAATAGAAAACTTAAAAAATTTGGTTGTAAAAATATTATCACTAAATCATCTGATGAGCTCGATTTAAGGAATCAAGAAAAAGTTGATGCCTTTTTTCAAGATCAACAATTTGACGAAGTTTATCTAGCTGCAGCAAAAGTTGGTGGTATTCATGCTAATAACCAATACCCTGCTGATTTTATCTATGACAATTTGATGATCCAAACTAATGTTATAAACGCTTCATTCAAAAATAATGTCAGAAAATTGTTGTTTTTGGGTTCAAGTTGTATTTATCCAAAATATGCTCCACAGCCGATGAAAGAGGAATATCTTCTCACTGGTGCAATAGAACCGACTAACGAACCTTACGCAATCGCAAAGATTTCCGGAATTAAAATGTGTGAAAGTTACAATCGTCAATACTCAGAATCACATAATATTGACTTCAGATCAGTTATGCCTACCAATTTATATGGCGTAAAAGATAATTTCCATCCTACTGATGGGCATGTTATACCTGGTTTAATCAGGCGCTTTCATGAGGCTAAATTATGTAACGCTGACTCTGTAAATGTTTTTGGCTCAGGTAATGTATTAAGAGAATTTCTTAATGTTGAAGACATGGCAGAAGCTTCTATCTTGATAATGAACCTTGAAAAGAAAACTTATGTAGATTTAACTGAGCCCATGTGTAGCCACATAAATATTGGCTCTGGTCAGGAAATAACTATAAAAGAGCTAGCAAAAATTGTAAAAAGAATTGTAGGTTTTAAAGGTAAACTTCAATTTGACTCGTCAAGACCTGATGGCAGTCCTAGAAAGCTTTTAGATACAGAAAAAACTGAGCTTTTGAATTGGAAACCAAAAATTTCCTTAGAGGATGGCATTAAAGATAGTTACGATTACTTTATGGAGAGCATTTTGGGTGGGGTTTCTAATTTTGACAAGAGTAACTTTTAGAAAAATCTTTTCTATATTATCTGAGAAAGATAAGAAAAGAGCTATTGCACTGACTGTGCTAATTTTCCTAATGTCATTAGTTGATGTTCTTGGCGTTGCATCAATAATGCCTTTTATTGCTGTATTAAGCAATCAGGATCTTGTCTACAAAAATGAAATTTTATTTACTATCTTCCAATATTTCAATTTTGTAAATGCGAATGATTTTTTATTGGCTCTAGGAGCTGTTTTTTTTATCTTTCTATTGGCAACTTTCTTATTAAAGACCATAACAACATTTTTTCAAAATAAATTTTCAATGATGCTGGAATTTTCAATAAGTAGAAGGTTTTTTAGAAAATTTCTATATCAAGAGTATTCTTGGTTTTTGGAAAATCATAGCTCAAATTTGAGCAAAACAATACTTTCTGAAATTTCGATTATCATCAAAGATGCTGTAACAGCATCCATCATTATGATTGCTCAAATTTTTCTAATATCTATGATTTTTATTCTTTTAGTAGTCGTTGACCCAACTCTCGCTTCTGTTGTAAGTATGGTTCTTGGTGGAAGTTATGTTCTTATTTATCTTTTTACTTCTTCTAAGTTGAAAAAGATTGGAACTCAAAGAGTTCAGTCTAACAAAGAAAGATTTTATTTTATCAATGAAGCATTCGGAGCAATCAAACAAATTAAAACTAAGAACTTGGAGGAGGTATATATTAAAAAGTTTTCTGAGCCTTCAAAAATTTATTCTAACTCCCTTGCTATGGTGGCAACAATTAGCCAATTACCCAAATTTGCAATAGAGGTTATTGCATTTGGCGGCCTTCTCTTGGCTGCGATTATACTGATGGCTAACACTAATAACTTTTCTGATATTATCCCAATAATCGCTTTATATGCATTATCAGGATATAAATTAATGCCTGCAGTTCAAAATTTATATGCTTCTATTTCTTCAGTGAAGTTCTCTATGCCAGCAATTGATTCACTCCTTAATCATAATAGGACACTAAAAATTTTTAAACCTGTAAAGTTTAAAGAATCAATAAATTTTGACTCTAAATTAGAATTAAATAATATTTCATATAATTACAATACCTCCTCAAATACAATAATTAAGAACCTAAGTTTAAAGGTATTTTCTAACCAGACTATTGCATTTATAGGTAGAACAGGGAGTGGAAAAACAACCCTAGTAGATATTATTCTTGGTTTATTGAAGCCTAATACAGGCACTTTCAAGGTTGATAATCAGTTAATTAGTAATTCAAATATTACAAGTTGGCAAAAATTAATAGGATATGTTTCGCAAGATACATTTTTGGCTGATGGTTCTATTGCATCAAATATTGCATTCGGAGAACCAGAAGAATTAATAGATACGGAGCAACTGGTAAATGTAGCAAAAATTGCCAATATTCATGATTTTATTAGCAAAGAATTGCCTAATGGTTACAATACAAGCGTCGGTGAAAGAGGCGCTAAATTGTCTGGTGGGCAGAAGCAAAGAATCGGAATTGCCCGTGCCTTATACTTTAATCCAAAACTACTCGTTTTAGATGAAGCAACTAGCGCATTAGATAATGCTACAGAGAAGTCTGTAATGGAGGCAATATATAATTTGAACAAGAATCTAACAATAATTATCATTGCTCATAGGCTTTCAACTGTTGAGAAGTGCGACAATATATTCCTTTTAGAACAAGGACAAATTATTGACCAAGGTAAGTTTGATGATTTATTATCAAGAAATAAAAATTTAATTGATTAAAAAAATAATATGATTAACTACGGCATGCAACATATCAATGATGATGATATTGAAGCTGTTGTTGCAGTTCTCAAATCGACAAATTTAACGCAGGGCCAATGTGTCCCAGACTTTGAAAAAGCTTTAGTGTCATACACGGGTGCAAGTTATGGTGTCGCTGCGAATAGCGCAACAAGCGCTCTTCATATTGCTTGTTTAGCTATTGGATTAGGTCCTGGTGATTTGCTTTGGACGTCACCAAATACTTTTGTATCCTCTGCCAATTGTGCAATTTTCTGTGGAGCTAGCGTTGATTTTGTTGATATTGATAGTGAAACATTTAATATTTCCATAGAAAAACTTAAAGAGAAACTTGAAATTGCTCAAAGAATAAATAAACTCCCTAAAGTTGTTATTCCTGTCCACTATGCCGGAAATCCATGTGAGATGGAGGAAATTTTCAATTTGTCTAAAGTTTATGGATTTAAAGTAATTGAGGATGCATCTCATGCCTTAGGGGCAACTTATACTCAAAAAAAAGATCTTTCGACCATAAAAGTTGGATCCTGTAAACACAGCGATATATCTATTTTTAGTTTTCATCCAGTGAAGATGATAACATCCGGCGAGGGAGGAGTTGCCCTTACCAATAATGAGAATTATGCTTCGAAAATGAGGTTATTTAGGAGTCATGGTATTACTAGTGATAAAAAACTCATGTCTAAAAGAGGAGAGGATGAAATCTGGAATTATCAACAGATTGAGCTAGGTTTTAACTACAGAATGAGTGATATTCATGCAGCACTTGGTAATAGCCAGCTTCAGCGTCTAGATATGTTTGTAAGAAGAAGAAATAATATTGCCGAAGCGTATATTAAGGCTTTTAAAGATTTACCAATAAAGTATCAAATGATTGATGATAAGTCTAATTCTAGTTTTCACTTATTTCCAGTAAGAATTAATAAGGGTCTATCAGGAAAATCTCAACGAGACTTTCATGATATGCTTTGGAAGATTGAAGTTGTTGCAAATCTTCATTATATCCCAGTCCATCGACAACCATTCTATGAGAAGATGGGTTTTAAAAAAGGAGATTTTCCAAATGCCGAGGATTTTCATAGAGAAGTTATCAGTTTGCCTATTTTTTATTCATTGACAACTGAAATTCAAGATTTCATTATTAATAAAATTACCAATTTTTTTAACTCCTAATGACCCATAAAATTGCTTTAGGTTCGGCTCAATGGGGAATGAATTATGGCATTTCAAATACTGAAGGAAAACCTAGAACAGGTGAGGTAAAAAAAATATTAGAACTTGCAAAAAAGAATGGTGTTGATTTAATAGACACAGCTTACTTGTATGGTGATGCAGAGAGTATGCTTGGTAAGTTTAATATTAACTCTTATAGAGTTGTAACCAAGATTCCTAGATTGAGTAAAAATAAAATAACTACAAAAGTTAAAAAAGAACTTCTAAAAACTTTTAAGAACTCTCTTCAAAGAATGAAATTAGATAGAGTTTATGGTTTATTGATCCACAATTCTGATGAGATATTCCTGAATGGAAGTGAATATTTAATAGAGGCTCTAAACGAATTAAAACAAGAGAAATTAGTTAAAAAAATTGGAGTATCTTTATATGACAATGACAGGATTGAGGCAATAATTTCATCACTTTCTCCCGACATAGTTCAGCTCCCATTGAATGTATTTGATCAGAGGTTCCTAAAAGACGGTACATTAAAATATTTAAAACAAGAAGGAATTGAAATTCATTCTAGATCGGTTTTTCTGCAAGGATTACTTTTAATGGATTATCAGAAAATACCAACTTATTTCGAAAAATGGTCGGGCCGAATTAAACTCTGGAGACAAGCATGTGAAATGCAAGGTTTTAGCCATTTAGAAGCTGCATTAAATTTTGTTCAAAATATTAAACAAGTCGATAATATTATTATTGGGTTCGAAAATAGTTATCAATTTAAACAGTGTCTTGATTTCAGTATGTCAAAAAGAAAATTTGACTCTACTGACCTTGCATCAAACGATCTAGAATTTATCAATCCAACTTATTGGAAAGTGTAGATGAATGAAAGAATCAATATTGGTATTTTAGGTATCTCATCTGGAAATGGACATCCTTATTCCTGGTCGGCGATATTTAATGGTTACAATCCAAACATAATGAAAAATTGTGGATTTCCTGTTATACCTGAATATCTTGGCAAGCAGAATTTTCCAGATTCAGCAATACATAATGCCAAAGTTGGATATATTTGGACACAAGATATAAATCTCTCAAGGAAAATTGCTCAAGCCTCTTTAATCGAAAATGTTGTAGAAAATTATCAAGATATGATTGGCCATGTTGATGCTATTTTATTGGCAAGGGACGATGCAGAGAATCACTATCAAATGTCCAAACCTTTTATTGAGGCCGGCCTTCCAATATTTATCGACAAGCCACTAGCATACAGCCTTGCAGAAGCTAAGAAAATTATAGGATTGCAGCAATACAACGGACAAATATTTTCATGTTCTTCTTTAAGATATGCTGAGGAGTTTAAACTTTCGACTCTACAGAAAAAAGATATTGGAGAGATAAGACATATTTTTGGCTTTGTACCCAAAGACTGGAAAAAATACTCTGTACATCTAATTGATCCTTTATTAGATTTAATTCCCAACAGAGGAAAGATTTTAGATTTTCAGAAGTATAGTTTCAATTGCCACACAAGACTATACTTGCAATATGAAAAAATTGGAGTTACTTTGCAATCTTTCGGAGATCTTAATTCTCCGATTGGTTTTAGATTAATTGGAACAAAGGGATGGAAAGATCTTTATTTCCAAGATACTTTTTCAGCTTTTAAGTCGAGTTTGTTGGATTTCGTCAGAGGAGTGATTAATAGAGAAGAAAGAATTTCAGTTAAGAGAATGCTTGATGTTGTGAGTCTAATAGAAAAGGGAATATAGTCATGAATACTGTTTTAATAACAGGAGCCTCAGGTAAAGTTGGAAGAATAATTACTAAGAATTTCTTAGAGAGCGGCGACATTGTTATAGCAATTGCTAGAACTGAGAAATCTCTTCTTGCCTTAAAAGATTATTGTCAACCTGTATCAAAAAAATTACACATAATTGCAATTGACCTCCTGAATGACTCTTCTATTGATTTCATAAAAAAAGAAATCATCAGTCACAAATTATTGCCAAATATATTAATCAATAATGCAAGAAGTATTGATAACCTTAAAACTGATGAAAATTGTTATGTGAAACCAGAAAATTTTGTGAATGAATTCAATATTGGTGTTGTTGTTCCTTACGTTTTGTCAAACTCATTAGTTGAAAGTTTTCCTACTATGAGGCAAATTATAAATATTGGTTCAATTTACGGAGAGGTTGCTGTTAATCCTTCTTTGTATTTGTCTGAAAAAGAGCGTTCTCCAATTCACTATGGGGTCACTAAGGCAGCTTTATCTCACTTGACTAAAGAGTTAGCAGTTAGATACGCTAACAAACAAATTAGAGTTAACTGTATAGCTTATGGAGGAATTGAGGGAAGAGTTGATGAGGGATTTAAGAAAAGATATGCAAAATTGTGCCCATCTGGCAGTATGTTGTCTGAAAAAGATATTTTTGGGCCACTGCAGTTGATAACTTCTGAGAAATCTTCAGGTATTAATGGACATACACTTTTAGTTGATGGCGGGTGGACAATTTGGTAAACAACAATATTGGTATTATTCTAGCTAGATCTGGTTCCAAGAGAATTCCAAAAAAAAATATTCTAGATTTTGGTGGCAAGCCTCTTGTTGCTTGGACGATAGAAGCGGCAATTAATTCAAAGATATTTGACAAGGTTCTCCTGTCAACTGATTCAGATGAAATTGCGAAAATAGGCATTAAATTTGGAGCAGAGGTTCCTTTCTTGAGAGATGGAGCAAATGATGATTATTCTTCCTCAAGTAAAGCTACTTATCATGCACTTAACCAGGCAGAGAATTTTTGGAATACAGAGTTTACAACTGTGGCTCAGCTAATGGCTAATTGTCCTCTTAGAGATCAATTTGATATACAAAAAAGCTATAAGGCTTTTATTGAAAGTAATTCACCGTCTCAGATTAGTTGTTTTGAATATGGCTGGATGAATCCATGGTGGGCAAATCAAATTTCTGAGTTAGGACTTCCTGAGCCAATATTTAATGAGAAGATGAAATTCAGGTCTCAAGATTTACCGAAATTATTTTGCCCTTCAGGCGCCATTTGGTTTGCAAAAAGAGAAAGCTTTTGTACTACAAAAGATTTTTACATGAAGAATCATAGATTTGAACCTATTACTTGGATGTCAGCAATAGATATTGATGAGTCAAATGATCTAATGATGGCTAAAGCTTTTCTAAAGATTAAGAATGAGAGTACTCTTTAGGGTTGATTCGTCATTTGTAATTGGCACAGGCCATGTTTCAAGATGTTTAAATTTAGCAATTCTTTTGAGAGATAAACATATTCATTGTGAATTTATTTGCCTCAGACTTGAGGGCTCTTTGATCGAGAAAATTTTAAATACCGGTTTTAAAGTTAATCTTTTACAACATCGAATTAAGGGCGAATTTAATTTAGATCATGAAAATGGAACTTTCCCTCTAGATGAAAATTTTGATAGCCAAGAAGTAGTAAAATTCTTATTAAATAATAACTTTGATTTTCTTATTGTTGATCATTATTCATTAGATTTCTCCTGGGAAAGAGCTGTAAGAAATTTTGTAAAAAAAATCTTTGTCATTGATGATTTGGCTAATAGAAGACATGATTGTGATTTTTTATTAGATCAAAATTTTGTTGCCCAATATCAATCAAGATATAAAACACTAGCTCCTAAAAATTGTAAATTTTTTCTTGGTCCCAAATACGCTATTTTTAATAAAAATTTTGAAAAGAAAAGACAGCTTAAGACCTTTAAAGACAAGCCATCCAGTATCCTTATATATTTTGGAGGCTCTGTCATTAACAATCTAACACAAATAGCTATCGAAGCTGTTATTGGATTGATGCCAGAGTTGATTTTAAATATTGTATTGAGTTCAAAAAATCCTTTATACCAAAGTATCAAAGATAGATATACCAACTTTGCAAATGTGAATATTTATTCTGATTTGCCTGATTTATCAGAAATAATTTTACAATCGGATATAGGTATTGGTGCTGGGGGAACTACCTCTCTTGAGAGGTGTTTTTTAGGTATGCCCTCAATTGTAGTGTCAATAGCTGAGAACCAAGTAGAGATATCTAAGGCATTAGATCAAATCGGAATCATCAAATATTTGGGACATTTTAATAATGTATCTGGGAAGGATATACAGAAAAGTCTTTTAGAGATTTTAGAATCAAAAAATTTTAGATGCTGGTCTACTAAATGCTTCAATTTCATGGATACTTCTGGCGGTGATAGAATTGTAGAAGAATTATTAAAGTTTAATTAGTTGGATATTTCTTTCTTGATTTTTATTAAAATGTCTCATTAGTAATGATTATAAATAATAGAAAAATTGGACCTAAAGAGCCTCCTTATATTATTGCAGAAATGTCCGCTAATCATAATGGAAGCTTGCAGCAGGCATTTCAAATAATTGACTCTGCGATTCTAAATGGTGCAGATGCTATAAAGATTCAAACCTATACTGCCGATACTATAACTCTCAATAGCTCTAGAGAAGATTTCATAATTGATAGCGGACCTTGGAAGGGGCAAACTCTTTTTGATTTATATTCAAAATCATATACTCCCTGGGAATGGCATAAACCTATTTTTGATTATGCGAAAGAGAAAGATTTCACAATTTTCAGCTCTCCTTTTGATTTCACCGCAATTGATTTTTTAGAGGATTTAGGGGCGCCAGCATATAAAATAGCTTCCTTTGAAGCAATTGATTTGCCTCTAATAAAGTATTGTGCTTCAACCAAAAAGCCAATGATTATTTCAACAGGAATGGCCTCAAGGATTCAAATTGAAGAAGCAATTGATGCTGCACGGGAAGGAGGGTGTCAAGATATTGCTATTCTTCATTGTGTAAGTGGTTATCCTGCTCCTGTAGAAGATTATAATTTGAATACTATTCCTGACATGATTAAACATTTTAATGTTACAACAGGACTGTCTGATCATACCATAGGTATTTCTACCGCAATATCCAGTGTGGCATTGGGTGGTTGCATTATCGAAAAACATTTTACTTTGAACTCTAAAGCTGGTGGATCAGACGATTTTTTTTCAATAGAACCAAAGGGACTTAAAGACTTAACTAGAGGAGTTTTAGATACATGGAAATCATTAGGCAAAGTAAACTACAGTATTAAAGATAGTGAACTCGTCAATATAAAATTTAGAAGATCACTTTATTACGTTAAAGAAATAAAAAAAGGCGAAATTATTACTGAAGATTCAGTTAGAAGTGTGAGGCCTGGTTATGGTCTTGAACCAAAAATGATTTATCAGGTAATAGGTAAAAGAGCTGCTAGAGATATAGAGAGGAACTCAGCAGTAACATTTGAGTCTTTTGTTGGATGGTTAACAGACTAATAAATGAGTAACTTTTACTATCTTGGTTCTAATGTAAGCTTAGATTTATTAAAAATAATAAATCAGCAAAAGAATGTCCAGCTACTTTTTCACGAAGATGAAATTAACTCTCCGGATCATTATGGCGTTCAAGGTGCAATAAAATCAATGGTTGAAAACAAACATGCTATTCAGATTGATTTCCAAGCAATAAAATCGACAGAAAGGCGTTTTAATGATTTCAAAGGCTTGAGTTTTGAGACTATCTTGGAGAGTGTACTGAATGATTACAATTCAAACTTATTGCTTACAAAAGATATCAGAGTTGATTTCGGAGGTGCATTTAAAAATCATTGCTTAATAACTGATATTATTTATTTTGCGTTAAACATATATGTTGAAAATAAGCCAAAAAAGTTGATATGTCTCTATACGCCTCATACTGTCGTTTCTTGGATTGTGGCAAGGGTATTTGAAGAACTCGGAGTTAAAGTCATTCGACTAATACAATCAGTTGTTCCATGGATTTTTCGACCCATTGAAGGATTAAAGCATATTAAAGACTGCAATCTAAGGACAAAAAGGGGAAATTTCAACCAAGAAATACTCAGTAAATATTTATTAAATTTACGTGAAGAATATGTCAATGCAGTTCCATGGTATGAAAAAGTAAAACCTTCTAAGAATTACCTAAAAAGAATGATAGGTTTTTTAAATCCAAAAAATCAATTAAAAACTCTAGAGAAACATCTTACTAAAAAAGAGTTCCTTAAGTATGCTGATAAAGTTAATGAATACGAAAATTATTGTGTTTATTTCTTACATTTTCAACCTGAGGGGAATACTTTCCCTGAAGCGGGTGTTTTTGGCGATCAGTTTAACGCTATTAGAAAACTTTCAGAATCTTTACCGAGTGATATGAAATTGGTAATTAAAGAGCATCCGAGTACTTTCTCAAAAAGATGTGACAGGAGATGGCGACCTGATGGATTTTATAAGCGAATTTTATCCATTCCTAATATATGTTTATGTGCCTTAGATTTTCCAACTTTTAAGATTATCGATGAAGCGGAATTTGTAGCTTCAATAACAGGAATTTGCTTAATCGAAGCTTTGGCAAGGGGTGTCAAACCCATAACATTTTCCGCTACAAACTTTCATGGATTTGACAATAATTTAATTATTAATGCCAACGTTCTTAACACCAAGGAACTTAGAGAAGCCATAAATTCTTCACTTGAAACTAACAATAAGATCACTAATGAAGAAATCATAAACTCTTTTAGAAATATTGTTGAATATGGGTATGATGCCTCTAAAGAAGTTATTAATGTTCCTATTAAATCCAGAGAAGAACAGCTTCATATAAGTAGAATGAATAACATGTATTTTCTAAAAGATGCAATAGATGGCCAATTTGATTAAAGGCAAACGTTTTGAAATACAAATTACTTAATTTAGCTTGCGGATCAAAAGTTTCAAACTTTGGTGAATGGGTGAATATTGACTTTCAATCTCCAATTGAAGGCGTTATTGAGATGAATATTCTCAATGGTCTAAATTTTCCAGATAATTATTTTGATGTCGTTTACAGCGCACAATTTATTGAGCATCTTACTTTACAAGAGGCTAAAAGTGTCTTTTCAGAAGTTTTGAGAGTGATGAAACCTGGAGGTATTCTCAGGATTGTAACTCCTGATTTGGAAGAGATGGCTATGAGTTATTTGAAGTATCTGAAACGACTTGGAGATTCTCCCGAGAGAATAACTAAAAACAAATATGATTGGTTGAGAATTGAAATATTTGACCAAATTGTAAGAGACAAATCTGGTGGCGATACACATGACTTTATCAATAATGCTGATCAGGAAACTAGGGATTTTTTAATAAATAGGCTGGGCTTATCAGGAAAAAACTTATTTGAGAATAATACAACTAGTAAAAATAATTTTTCTTTAAATAAATTTTTTAATAAATTCCATAAAATTCCAAAAAAGTTTTTAGAATTGTTACGTTCTTATATGCTGCCTAAAACATTCAAAATAGGAATTTTTAGGAAATCAGGCGAGATACATCGCTATCTTCATGATGAGTTTAGTTTATCTCATCTATTAAAATCAATAGGCTTTGAGTCAATAACAAGAGTTAATCCTATTGTGTCGTCTATTAATGATTGGAGTCAATACAATCTAGATAAGGTTGATGGAATTATTGATGGACCAAGATGTTTGTATGTTGAAGCAAGAAAGTCCAAGTAGCGTAGATGTAATTCTTTTATCCTCATATGACACTGATGGTGTTGGGACATATACTCAACAAGTGGCAGAAGCAATTGAGAAGATTGGCTTATCAACTCAAATTATATGCATCAATAATCAATCAAAAAAAGATAGATCATTTGGCTTTTTAGATAAAAAACCTATTTATAAAATTTTCTTTAGAATTCTTCAAGAGTTTGAGAGAAGAATTCTAAAGATTAGTCCAAAATTTGCCTTCATTCATCTTAATACGTTAAGTGATAAAATTGTTTTAGAGTCAGATATCTGGCCACAAAGTTGTAGACTGATCATAACAATCTTCATATCAGGAATGATGGATGCAAGAGTTCTGAACAAAATTTATCAAAAGTATAATTATCCAAAAATTCTTTTTATGGGTGTTGATGATAATTTATATACTGGAGGTTGTCATTATGTTAATAATTGCGACCAATATAAAAAAACATGTTCTAAATGTCCAGCTGTTAGTAAGGCCATCCAGCCAAAGGTTCTCAAAAATTTTTATCGTAGGAAAAAATATTATGATTTAATTAATCCTATGGTTATAGCCGGCTCCAATGAGCATAAAAATAATATCAAAGCATCATCATTATTGAGGAATTTCAACATTGAGAAACTAATTTTAAATGCCGATAAAATCTATGGGAAGTATGAACTATTGCGAGATAAATTACGCGATTCTTATGGAGTAAACAGATTTGCAATTTTAGTTAGATCTAGCTCAGAACCAAGAAAAGGCTGCGACACAGTATTTAAGGCAATAAAACTAATTTCAATTGAATCTCCAGAAAAACTTAAGAAATTAGAATTTATTTTTATAGGAGATGATTATTTAGAGCAGCTAATCCTTAATAAAAATTTACCAGTAATTTATAAATCCTTTGGCTTTCTAGAAAAAGAAGAGTTAGCTAAAATCTATACAATTAGTGATCTATTTCTTATGCCATCTTATGCCGATCTTGGACCAATGATGATGACTCAATCATTGGCTTCTGGAACCCCTGTTGTATCTTCTGATGTTGGTTTGGCGAGGGATCTCATTGTTGACAATAAAAATGGAATTATTATTAGAAATTTTAATGCTGAAAATTTAGAGAAGCATATACTAAATTATCTTAGTAAAAAAGATTCTGAAATGTCATTGATAAGAAAGAATACTCGAGAAATTTCAGAATCAGTTTCAAGCGAAGAAAAATTTTTGTCAAATTTAAAGAACTTATTAATATAAATAAAAATAAACTTGTGAAGATATTTGTTGTTGAATTGGAACCAACGCATTATAAGATTGATTTATGGAACCAGGTTTCGTTTGATTTGGAAGAACTATTTCTTGTATATTCTGAGCGGAAAAATTGGCTATCTGATGGTGGGCATAATTATCTTAAATTCCCTAAGACTTTTTTTAATTATAGTACATACAGAGGCAAAGGCTTCTGGGGAAAAATATATGCCTCATTAATGATTCTGATTAATTTGAATAAATATAAGCCAGAACTTACTTATATTGCTGGTTATGTTCACTTTCAAACATTAGTTTCAATCTTTTATTGCTTGGTTTTCAAGAAAAAATTTGTTGTTCATGCTGATATATTTAACAACTTTCTTCCAGATGGCAGTTTTAAACATTTAAAGTTTTATTTTAGAGAGTTAATACGAAAGATCATATTTACCCATGCAAATTACATTTTTGTTTGTGGTAAGCGAGGTATCGAGACCGCAAAAATTGCAGGATGTCCGATAGAAAAAATTAAGAACTTTCCTTATTGCGTTAGTAAGGAAAGAATTATGAGCGACAGCCCCTCTGAAATACCCAAGAACTGCATTAGTGATTTAGAAGCAGATAAGATAATCATATTTTTCAGCGGAAGAATGATCGAAAGAAAGGGTCTTAAAGTTCTATTAGAGTCTTTATCAAAACTTATAACAAATAAACCCTGGATTGCTTGGATTGAAGGAGATGGACCAGAACTGGAAAATTATAGAGATTATACTAAGACCCTAAATATTGAAGGTAAATGTAGGTTTTTAGGGTTTTGCCAATTTGACATGCATAGTTGGTTAATACGATCTTCAGATATTGTAATAGTTCCTTCATATAAAGACTCTTGGGGAATTGTTGTCGATGAGGGAATCCAACTTGGAAAGATTGTAATTTCAAGTTCAGCAGTGGGCTCTTCTTATGATCGAATCAACAATAACTTCAATGGAATTATTTTTCATTCTGGAGATAGTAAAAACCTAGCAACAAAAATTACAAAAGTTCTCGAGGATGAAAAATATTCGAACTTTCTTTCTAGTAATGCAAAAGCAAGCGCGCTAAACATTACTCCTAAGGATAATTCTAATTTACTTTGTAGCCTAATTGAAAATGGATAAAAGGAAGATATTATTACTTGAGGGTATTTTCGATCAAAATACCTTGAGTAGATATTCAACTATTAGTCCTGCAGTTAATTTTTGGCATATGGGATTTATCAAAGCACTAATGATGTCGAATGAGGTATTTGTTATAGGCTACATGCAAGAAAGAGCTTGGCCATATGGGAAACTGTTTATTAGGGCTTCAAAAGGAAAATTATTTGAAACAATAGCTGGAAAGGTAATTGGCTACATTAATATCCCAATAATTAGAGATTTTATTCTTTCAAAAAAATATATCAAAGCAATTAACTCATACATTATTAAATATGGAATGCCAAATTACTTGATAAGTTTTAATGACTCACCAGCAACTAAAGCGGCAAAATATTTTCAAAGAAAATTCGGTATTAAGTGGATTTTTATAGCGGGCGATGGTCTTGCAGTTGATGGAGCAGATGGGTATATAATTCAAAATTGGAATTACTTTAACTCCTCAGATTTTTTAACAAAGATCCATTTAGATGGAGGTTTGCCTGAGATTTCAAGCCAAATTAGAAATCACAAAGTTCGTTCAATAATGTATATGGGGAGTTTAACGGTTCATGGAGGTGCGCTTCAGTTGGCGAGAGCCTTTCATCGTTTAAAGGGCTTGGAATTTGAACTTTGGTTGACTGGAAGAGGCGCTAGTGATGAACTTGAAAAAATAGCTAGCTCTGATTCTAGAATAAAATTATATGGCTTCATTGGAGATAATGAGTTACATGATTTATGTTCTAGGGCATATATTTTTGCCAACCCAAGAGTACAAAATTTTGCACCAAATTTATTAAATTATCCTTCAAAATTACTTCATTATTTAGCATATAAGAAGCCTGTTATCTCTACATTTACTGCCGGACTTAGTCCTGACTATGAAGAAATATTAATTCAGATTTCTGATGAAAATGAGTTAAGTTTCACAGAATTACTTCATAAGACACTGACTATGAATAAGAAAGAATATGAATTTTGGCAAAAGAAAATTGAAAAATTTAATACTTCGCATAGTTGGTTATTTCAATCTAAGAGACTTAATCATTGGCTAATTAAAAATTTTGAGAATAAATAGGTCCATATGAAAAAAATCCCTTTTAATAAGCCATATATAACAGGACAGGAGTTAAGCTCAATAGGGAAAGCTCATAACCAAGGGCAACTCTCTGGCGATGGTATCTATACTCAAAAGTGCGCAAGATGGCTGAAACAAGATATTCAATCATGCAGTGCGTTAATAACTCACTCATGCACTGCAGCGTTGGAGATGTCTGCAATTTTGGCTAATATTAAGCCAGGAGACGAAGTTATAGTTCCTTCATATACATTTGTTTCAACGGCTAATGCATTTGTTCTGCGAGGAGCTATTCCAGTCTTCGTAGATATTAGGCCGGATACATTAAATATTAATGAAAAATTAATTGAAGAGCAATTAACGCCTAAAACCAAAGCTATTGTGCCTGTTCACTATGCTGGTGTATCTTGCGAGATGGAAACTATAACTAAAATATCTCAACAAAATGAATTGATTGTAATTGAAGATGCAGCTCAAGCTATAAGATCAAAGTATATGGATAAACCTGTGGGAAGCATAGGACACTTAAGTTGTTTTTCTTTCCATGAAACTAAAAATATAATTTCTGGAGAGGGAGGATCTTTAATTATTAATGATGAATCTTTAACTACTAGAGCGGAAATTATTAGGGAGAAGGGCACAAACAGATCAAGCTTTTCTAGAGGAGAGGTTGAAAAATATACATGGGTAGATCAAGGCTCTTCATATCTTCCAGGTGAAATTATATCTGCGTTTTTATGGTCGCAATTAAAACACGCAGACTTAATCATTGATAGAAGACTGAAAATTTGGAATGTTTATCATAACGCACTTGAAGATCTTCAGAAAAGTGGGCTGATTAGAAGACCCAGAGTGCCTGATAATTGTCAACATAATGCACATATGTACTATATCATTTTGAACTCCTCTAAAGAAAGAGATCAATTTATAAAATTTATGAATCGAAATGATATTATGTGTGTTTTTCACTACATCCCTTTACATTCCTCTCCATATGGATTAAAAGTAGGAAGGTTCCAAGGAGAATTAAAGATTACTGATTCTATTTCCTCCTGCATTGTTAGACTGCCTTTTTGGATTGGAATAGAGGAATATCAAACCTATATTATTGAAAAAATTTATGAGTTTTTTAAATATGCTAGATAAAGAATATAATAAAAAAGGATACGTTCATCTTAAGGGAATATTGAATGAAACTGAAATACTAGAATTAAGAAATTTAATTCTGAAATCAAATAAAGAAAAATCATTTGTTAAAGAGATTGACTTCTTTTTGGAACACAATTCAATATATAAACTTCAATTTAATAAGACAATTTTAAAATCAATAAAAGAAATCTTTGGTAGTGAAGCGATGCTGCTGAATGATATAAACATACAAGTCGAACAATTTTATAACGACAGATCTGACAAAGGTTGGCATATAGATGCTGGTGGAGAGGGGTACTCTAAATATTTGTTCCATCCTTCATATGGGTATGCAAAAGTTGGTGTTTATCTTAAAAGCAACTCTATCGAAACTGGTGGCGGTGTTGATATAGAAGAAGGGAGCCATAAAGCTTTTCGCTATTTTGGATCCGGAAATTTGGCGTATTTTTTTTCATTGCTTTACTATGGGCTGGATAGAATTCTTTTTAGATTCTTTAGAAAATCTAGAATTATTAATACTAATCAAGGTGATGTTCTTATTTTTGACTCTAGGCTTAATCACAGGTCAACTCCAAGGAAATCCCACTCTGATGTACCAAAAATATCAATTTATTGGCAAGTAGCTAAAGACTCACAGAATGCAAAGGATTATCTTAGACACGCAATGAAAATGGCGGTAAGCGATAAAAATAATTTTAAGCATTATTTTCAGTTTTTAAGATATAAATACCCTGATAACTACCCTAGAGAATATATTAGACTAGCAAAGAATAGCATTTTAATTTCTAACCTAAGCTCAAGAATTGCAAAACTTTTCTCCGCTGAACCCCAAGAGAATTCTTACGACAAGAATTTTTTTGATAACTAGTTCATATTTTCTGAGGACGCAATTTTTAAAAAATACTTCAGAAGATGCAAAATATAGTAAATAAAATAAAAAAACTTTTTAAACCTGGAGGACTTGAGAAGGCAAGAAACTATATTAAGATTTTAAAAATTGCATTTATGGTTAAAAGACCAATTCCATTTTTTGCAAAAATTTCTTCCGTTTTAAATCTAAGACATCTAAAAACTATAAATAAATTTAACGAAAACCATACAGTATTAATAATAGGGGCTAGTGGTGGTATAGGAAAAGCTCTATTTGAGAGTTTTAATATTAAGAAATGCTTTGTTGTGGGTACTTATAACAAGACCAAGCCAAAATTGGATCTTCATTCAGAAAGACTTTATAAGCTAGACTTGACATCAGAAGATGACATCAATAATTTTTATAACTATTTTCAGAATTTTAATAGAAAAATAGACTTAATAATTTTTGCTACAGGTGAATTGTCAAAGTCTAATTTTTCTTTTCTGGAAAGTATTAAAGATTCTCATGCACTAAGAGATGAGAGTAATGATTTTATTCACTCTATCAGAGTTAATACTTTGGGTCCTTATCTAGTTTGCAGAAGATTTGTGAATTTACTTAACTATTCATATAAAAAGCAGGCACCTCAAATTTGTCTTCTTTCTAGTAGTATAGGAACAATGACTAATGAAATATACGGTGGCCTTTATTCATATAGAGCAAGTAAGGGTGCTCTTCATGCCCTATTTATGGCAGTTTTCTGTGATTTAAATTTGAAGAAAAGGGTTGGTATTCAAATTCATGGTCCTGGGAACGTTAAAACTAAAATGAATCCCAATGGTTTGCTTACTGCGAATCATGTTGCAACTGACATTATTAAAAGTTTAGAAATTTCTTCAAAAAAGCCTACATTTCAGTTTATAGGTTTTAAAGGTAAAAAAATATCTTGGTAATGAAAGGATAACTTTTGCGTGTTTATTGAAAGAATATTTTGGTCTCTTAGAAAACTAACACCTATCAAGGTCAAGGGGTTGGTTTTATATATTGGCCTTGATGAAAATATACACCCAAGAGCTGATATTATTTTTGAGCCCTCAAATAAATTTACAGAGAAAAATACTGCTTTTCAGAAAAAATTAGTTCGCGGTAACTTATCTAGACTGCCTTTTAAAGATAACGTTTTTGATTACGTAATCCTTTCTAATATAATCGATTTTTACGACCGACCTGACGAATTATTGCATGAACTGGCAAGAATTTCAAGGAAAGGATATATAGAATCTGCTAATGCAATTCTTGAAAGAATTTACCCTCATCCAAAAAGAAAATATGAAATTTTATCTGCAAAAAACAAATTAATTCTTAACAGAAAAAAGAATCCTATTAATGATGAATTTCTATTTTCGGCAAATATAGTTAAAGATGATTGCAATTGGAGGAAAGTTTATAAAAACTATCCAAAACTTTTTCACATTAGATTTTTCTGGGAAGATTGTGTAGATTTTAAAATCTTAAACTTTAATTCTAATCACAATTATTCTGAGGATGCATTAAATCTTGACCTCAAGAGAAAGATAAATAAAAGCAATTCTTTTACTTTAAAGGGTTTAGTATATTTATTTTTTGAAATTTTCTATTTTTTTGGACGAAAAAAGAGATTTCAGGAATATGGGACAGAAGTTATAAATCTTCCTAACAGTTAAAATATACATATCTTATTTTTAAATACAAATACGAAGAAATAAATTGTGAAAATCGTTCTTTTAGATATAAATTATGGACAAGGCAGTACTGGAAAAATTGTTTACGAACTTTTTAAGAGTCTTAGAAGTAGTGATAATCAGGTTTTTGTTTTTTTTGGTAGAGGAAAAAACCTTAAAGACGAAAATGAATTCATTAAGAAATTTTCAACAAACTTAGAGGTTTTGCTACATGCCTTGTGTACGAGAATATTTGGATTAACAGATGGTTTTTCCCCTTTTGCTACAAATCGACTCATAAGAAAAATTAAGAAAATTAATCCCGATATTGTTCATTTGCATGATATTCATGGATATATTTTGAATATAAAAAAACTTACCAAATTTTTAAAAGACAACAACATAGCCACCGTTTGGACGATGCACTGTGAATTTATGTATACGGGCAGATGTGGATACGCAATGGAATGCCAAAATTGGCAATCTGGTTGCAGAGTTTGTCCAGATTTAAAGAGATATCCAAGATCATGGTTTTTTGATTTTGCTTCCAAAATGTTTCAAGATAAGATCAAAATATTCGAAAATTTTAATAACCTACATCTAGTCTGTCCCTCTATATGGCTCTCAAAAAGGATGAATCATTCATTCTTGAAAGATATTCCCAACAGTGTTATTTACAATGGAATTGATACAGAAATGTTTAGGCCTAAAAAAAGAACTATAGGTTATGAGCCTATTTATAAAAGAATTGAAAATAGACTATGTGTTTTAAGTATCGGTGCTAATCTTATGTCGGAAAGAAAGGGAGGGCAGTGGGTAATTAAACTAGCCGAAAGGTTTAAAGAAATGGATGTAGTTTTCTTAATGGTAGGTGTTGAAGAAAATTTGAGAAATTTAACAAATAATATTATTACCTTGCCCCATGTTCATGACCAAGATAAATTGTCTAGAATATATGCTCTAGGTGATATTTTCCTTTTAACTAGCCAAAAGGAGACATTTTCAATGGTTTGTGCCGAGGCATTATCATGTGGCCTCCCTATTGTAGGTTTTGAATCAGGCGCCCCAGTTGAAGTGGCTCCAAAAGGTTATGGTGATTTTGTGGAATATGGCAATCTTGATGAATTAGAAAAAATTATGAAAAAGAAGTTAAAGAAAAGAACTGGATCAATTACAAAGAAAAATTTCAATTTTGCTCAAGAAAAGTACTCAATTAAATCGATGACAGAATCATATTCAAAGGTTTATAGAAATTTACTCAGCAATAAATAAATGAAGTATAGAATTTGTAAAAAAACTGTCCTAGATTCTAATTATCCTGGGATAAAGTTCGATCAAGATGGGATTTCAAATCTTTTTTGGGATTTTTTTAATGTTGTAAAACCAAACTGGCACCCAGATGAAGAAGGTTTCAGATTTCTACAAAAAAAAATTGAAGACATTAAAAAAGAAGGTAAAGGAAATGACTTTGATTGTATTCTTGGTTTAAGTGGTGGAATTGATAGTTCTTATATGCTACATAAGCTAGTTTCAGATTTTGGTTTGCGACCACTTGTTTTCCATGTCGACGGTGGCTGGAATTCAGAAGTAGCTGTTAATAATATTCATAAATTGGTGGATAAGTTAAACCTTGATTTATTCACTGAGGTAATTAATTGGAAAGAAATGCAAGATTTTCAACTAGCATGGTTTAAGTCTGGATTGCCCAATATAGACATACCTCAAGACCATGCGTTTGTGTCTGTGTTGTATAAATTTGCCGAAAAATACAAGATTAAAACTATTATAAATGGTGGAAATATTGCAACAGAATCCATTGCAATGCCATATAAGTATTATTATTGGGGAACAGATATGGCTCATATCAGAGATATTATTGACAAGTTCAGTAATATTCAGATGAACACATATCCTTTTTCATCAGTTTTTTATCATAAATTATTTCTTCGATATTTCAAAAATATTAGAGTTTTTAAACCTTTAAATTACCTGCCATTTTCTATTGATTCTGCTACAGAAACTTTAGAAAGAATTTATGGCTGGAAACCCTATCCCCAAAAACATTTTGAGTCAAGATTTACGAAGTTTTATGAAGGTTACTGGCTTCCAACGAGATTTAATTTTGACGTAAGGAGGTGCCAATTTTCAAGTTTAATTCTATCGAATCAGATGACGAGAGATGAGGCCTTAAAAAGACTTAAAGAAAGTCCATATTCAGAAGAGGATATAAGAAATGACCTAAATTTTATTTCTAACAAACTTGGAATTGAGTTAGATGAACTTAAAAATTATCATGAAATGCCAAAGTATTATTATTGGGATTACAAGAATAATCATAATGTCTTATCCTTCATTGAAAAGTCACTTTCTATTCTTAAAATGGGAAGAAGAGGAGGGGCTTTTTGAGTGTAACAATAATTGATTATGGACTTGGAAACATAAATGCTTTTGCAAATATTTACAAGTATCTAAATGTAGAATTTATTATTGGTAAATCTTCTGAGGATATTAATTCAGCAGAAAGATTAATTCTACCCGGAGTAGGCTCCTTTGATTATGCAATGAAGCAACTCAAAAATTCCGACATATTGGACACTTTAAATTTTGTTGTGCTCAAAAAAAAAATACCTGTTCTAGGTGTATGTGTTGGTATGCAGATTATGGCAAATTCAAGTGAAGAAGGTACGAGGCCCGGTTTGAGCTGGATTGAGGCCAATGTTTCTAAATTTTCTATTCCGGAAAATGGCCCTAGGTTTCCATTGCCTCATATGGGGTGGAATGATGTAGAAATAAAAAAATCTAAACTTTTTAAAAATATCAATTCTCCACTCTTCTATTTTTTACACTCATACCATTTTTCCAATGTTGATGAAAGTGATGTCATAGGCATAACTGAATATACGGAAAGTTTTGTCTCGGCTATTAATAAAGATAATATCTATGGAGTTCAATTTCACCCTGAAAAGAGTCATAATGCCGGCTTACAATTACTCAGAAACTTTGCAGAAATATAGTGCTTAAGTCTAGAATTATTCCTTGTCTTTTAATGCGAGAAGAAGGTCTTGTTAAGACAATAAATTTTGAAAATGAAAAATATATCGGCGATCCATTAAATACATTGAAGATATTTAATGAAAAAGAAGTAGATGAAATAATAATACTTGATATAGGATGTTCCAGACACCATAAACAACCCAATTTTGAGTTAATTTCAAAGTTAGCTGCGGAATGCAGAATGCCTTTATGTTATGGTGGAGGAATAAAAGAAATACAAGATGTAGAAAGAATTATAAATCTTGGTGTAGAAAAAATTGCTTTAAACTCTGGTTTATTTGATAACCCAAAATTAGTCGGTGAATCAGCTCATAAATTCGGAAGTCAAAGTGTGGCTGTAGTAATTGATGTTAAAAAAACGGGGTTTTTAAGAAAGAATTTTCAAGTGTTTAAAACCCATGGTACAGTCAATACTCAGCTTAATCCTTTTGAATTTGCTAAACAGTTGGAAGATCAAGGGGCAGGCGAGATAGTTCTTCAGTCTATTGATAATGATGGGTTGCTTACTGGCTATGATCTTGAATTAATCGAACAAATGCACTCTTCAGTTAATATACCAATTACTGTTATTGGAGGTGCTGGATCGTATGAGGATTTTCGAAAATTAATAAACAAGTTCAAAATAATAGGTATTGGAGCCGGCAGTGTCTTTGTTTTTAAGGGTAAATATAGAGCTGTCCTAATTCAGTATCCGGAAAAGGTTGAAAAGAATAAGATATACTTTAACAACTAATTTTTTTTTATAAATATCTTTCTATGTTTTCATCAAAAAAACTTTTAATCACTGGCGGCACAGGCTCCTTTGGCAATGCAATTCTCCAAGGTTTTCTAGATTCTGAAATATCTGAGATTAGGATTTTTAGTAGAGATGAAAAGAAGCAAGATGACATGAGGAAGAATTACAATAATTCAAAATTGAAATTTTATATCGGAGATGTGAGAGATCGAGACAGTTTAAAAACTGCCATGAAAGGAATTGATTATGTTTTTCATGCCGCAGCACTTAAGCAGGTCCCATCATGTGAATTCTATCCTATTGAAGCAGTTAAGACCAATATTCTAGGCACAGAGAATGTCATAGATGCTGCTATAGATGCTAAGGTCAAAAAAGTTATTTGTCTCAGTACCGATAAAGCTGTTTATCCCATAAATGCAATGGGTATTTCTAAATCAATGATGGAAAAAGTTGTGGTTTCAAAAAGTAGAAATTTATCTAATCATGAGACTACAATTTGTGCAACAAGATATGGCAATGTTATGTCCTCTAGAGGATCAGTAATTCCTCTTTTTATTGATCAAATTAAAAGAGGTGACCCATTAACAATTACAGATCCTACTATGACTCGGTTTATGATGTCATTGGCCGATGCAGTAAATCTTGTTATGTATGCTTTTAAGAATGGGAAGAATGGTGATATTTTTGTTCAAAAATCTCCTGCTTCAACAATAGGAAATTTAGCCGATGCTCTAACTGAGCTATTTGGAAAGAAGAACTACCCTATTGATATTATTGGAGCACGTCACGGAGAAAAACTATTCGAGGTTCTTGTAGGGTCAGAGGAATTAGCGAGAGCAAAAGATATAGGTAAATATTACCAGATACCCTCAGATACTAGAGACTTAAATTACTCTAAATTCAGTGAGCAAGGAGAAAAGATACTCACAGAAAGTCTTCATGGTGAAGACTACAACTCTCATAATACTGAAAGACTAAATTTAAAATCAATGCAAGAATTACTTCTAGGGTTAGAAATTTTAAAAAGAGAACTTCCATCTTAATAGGAAAATCATGAGAATATTAATCACTGGTAGCAACGGTTTTATTGGTAGCAACCTAAGGTTATTCATCTCCAAAAATAAAAAATTCCAAATATTAACTTTTTGCAGAAAAGATAGTCTTGATGATTTAAATGTTAAGATTAAAGAATCAGATTTAATTGTTCACTTGGCAGGAGTTAATCGCTCCCCAAATAAATCTGATTTCTTTGAAGGTAATACAAATCTAACTGAAATAATTGTCAAAACAATTCAAAATATATATTTATCTGAAGACAGAAAAATACCAATAATTTTTGCTTCTTCTATACATTTTGATCAAAATACATTTTATGGTCAATCAAAGAATAAGGCAGAGGAGGCAATACTCAAACTAAATAAAGAAACAGGAATCAATGTCCATATTTATCGATTATCAAATATATTTGGGAAGTGGTCTAAACCCAATTACAATTCTGTAGTATCGACTTTCTGCTTCAATGTTGCAAATAATAAACCCATAGAGATTAATGATAAGAATTATTTGTTAAAACTGTTGTATATAGATGATGTAGTTCTATCAATTTCAGATTTAATTGATTCATATTTGAATAATCATAATTCCCAAGAAATCTATTTAAATATTGAACCAGTTTATAACATTACTGTAGGAGAGTTAGCTGACATAATTTTAAGTTTTAGACAACTTAGGCTTTCTGGTAAAGTTCCAGAGACGGAATCAGGCATATTAAGAGCCCTTTATTCTACATTTATAAGTTTTCTACCACAAGATAAGTTTGCTTATGAAATTGAGAGTTACTCAGATGTTAGAGGTAAATTCGTTGAATTTATAAAAACCAAAACTTCAGGTCAATTTGGTTATTTTACTATTGAGCCCGGTATGGAAAGAGGTAATCATTATCATCATTCAAAAACAGAAAAGTTTATTGTTATTCATGGTTTGGCTAAATTCACTTATGAAAACCTTAATACAAAAGAGAGTTTTGAACTTATCATTTCTGAAAAAGATAATAAAGTGATTGATTCGATTCCAGGGTGGGCACATAAAATTTCTAATGAAGGCAAATCCAATACCATCATTCTAGTTTGGTCGAATGAAATATTCAATCCACTAAATTCTGATACATTTCCGTATATGTTTAAGGAATAATACCCCCATGAAAGTTATGACAATTGTCGGTACACGACCTGAATTAATTAGACTTTCAAGAGTTTTAGTAAAACTAGATCTCCATTTTGAAAGTACACTTGTCCATACTGGGCAAAATTATGATTATCAGCTCAATAAAATCTTTTTTGATGAGATGCAAATTCCTAAGCCGGACTATTTTTTAGAGTGTGCAAAAAATAGCTCTAGCCCAGCAAATACTATTGGAAATATTTTAATTGAAGTTGATAAGATTCTTTCTAAAGTCAAACCTGATGCTTTGCTAATTCTTGGAGACACCAACAGTGCTCTTTCAGCAATTCCAGCAAAAAGACATCAAATTCCAGTATTCCACATGGAGGCTGGTAATCGATGCTTTGACGAGAGAGTTCCTGAAGAAATAAATAGAAAAATAGTTGATCATATTTCAGATATCAATCTTCCCTATAGTCAAATTGCTCGAGATTACTTAATTTCTGAGGGTATTCCTCGAGATCAAATAATAAAGACTGGTAGCCCAATGAGGGAAGTGTTATCATTCTATTCTAAACAAATAGATAAATCAACAATTCTTGAGAAGTTTGGTTTGAAAAATAAAGAATATTTTTTACTAAGCTCTCATCGGGAAGAAAATATAGAAAATAGCGAATCTTTTCTTAAATTAGTCGATTTAATTGAATTTTTAGACAGAAAGTTCAATATGCCTGTAATAATTTCCACACATCCAAGAACGAGAAAGAAAATTATTGATAATAATATTACTTTTTCAGATAACGTTAAGTTATTAGATCCACTAGGATTTTTTGATTATGTTTTTTTACAAAAGAACGCTAAAACAGTTCTTTCTGACAGTGGAACAATAACTGAGGAATCAGCAATCCTTGGTTTTCCTGCGCTTAATATTCGTTACAATCATGAAAGGCCAGAGGGTATGGAAAAAGCTTCAGTTATGATGGTTGGATTGGACATCAGTCGCATCCAAGAAGGATTAAATTTTCTACAAATCAATTCAATTCAAAATAGTGATATTTCTGTTGATGACTATGATGATATTAGTATTAGCAATAAGATTGTTAAAATAATAATTAGCTATACAGATTATATTAATAAAAAAGTATGGCATAAGTAAATTACTTTTATGAAACTTGCCATTATTGTTGATTCATACCCGCCAATAAAGTCATCAGCTGCCATTATGATGAGCGATCTTTCTAAAGGCCTTGAAGCTTTGGGTGTTGAAGTTAATATTTTTTCCCCCCATTGTTTAAAGGGTAAACCTTCATTTATTGAGGCAGATAATTCAATAAGTGTTTTCAGATTAAAAGTACCTCAGATAAAAGATGTCGGATATATAAGGAGAACATTAGCCGAATTAATTATGCCTTTTAAGATGATTTATGAAATTAAGAAACATCAATTTGTAGTGAATGGTTATGATGGAATTGTTTGGTACTCTCCGTCAATTTTTCATGGGGTTTTCGTTAATTATTTAAAGAAGAAAAATAATGATTGTGATGCATATCTTATTATTAGAGATATTTTTCCAGAATGGGCATATGATGTAGGTTTGATTAAAAGCAGAATCGTTTTTAACTTCTTTGCGATTTTTGCTAAATATCAATATTCATTAGCCAATAATATTGCAGTCCAATCTGAAGGCAACTTGTCCTATTTTACGCCCTACAGTAATACATCTGTTTTGGATAATTGGTATCCTCATTCAACTAAAACAAAATGCCCAATTAATTTACAAGAAACAAAACTTGCCAACAAAAAAATCTTTATTTATTCTGGAAATATGGGCATAGCACAAAACTTACTTCCATTTATTGATGTCATTGAAATGTACTCATCTTCAGATATTGGATTTTTATTTATTGGGCCAGGAGGGCAAAAGCAAAAAATCGAGCAAATGATCAATGAAAAGTCTCTAGAGAATGTTTTGGTTCTGGACGAAATTGAGCCCAATGAAATATCAAGTTTGTATAGACAATGCCATGTCGGAATAGTTTCTTTAGACCTGAGACATAAATCACATAATATACCGGGTAAGTTCCTAGGTTATTTAGAGGCAGGTTTGGCAATTTTGGCAAAAGTGAATAAGAAAAATGATATTGCTAATATTATTAAACAATACGAAGTGGGGCTTGTATGTAATTCCGATAATCCAGAAGAAATTTATATCAAATCCCAGAAAATTCTAGAAAATGATGTACGAAGCTATAAACAAAAAGCCCAAGCACTTTTTAACGAGAAATATACTACTGATATCTCTTCAAGAAAAGTAAAAGATTTTTTTGAGCAGGGCGTTTAATTAATAATAATGAAATTTGTTCTGATCTTGATTTTAACTTTTTTCATCGGTATTTCCCTTACTCCATTTTTAATTCATTTTGCAAAAAGAATTAACCTTGTTGATATCCCTGATAACAGAAAAATTCATGTTGGTCATATACCATTGGTTGGAGGTTTGGTTGTTTTTGTCTCTGGATGGGTTGCTTTATTTGTACAACTTCAAAATTTTTTTGAGGCTGCCATAATTTTTTTCACATCTTTATTGATTTTAATAGTAGGTCTATATGATGACAAAAAGTCATTAAAAGTTTCGTCAAGAGTGCTAGCTCAGTTTATTGCTGTCCTATTAGTTTTTCTGTTATTAGATATATGGCTTGAGAACCTTGGAAACATATTCATATATGGAGATGTTATTTTTGAGCCATTTTTTGGTTTTATACTTACTTTTTTTGCTATTCTGGGAGTCACAAGCTCATTAAATATGTCTGATGGAATTAATGGTCTTGCTGGAAGCCTTGCCTTAATTACTCTTTGTTTTTTATCATTTTTAGCATATTCAGCAGATAGGTTTTTTGAATTTTGGCTGGCGTCTATTTTTGCAGTATCACTCATTCCATATTTATTGTTTAATATGGGTTTTTTTGGAAGAAAAAATAGAATTTTCCTTGGAGATTCAGGGGCTATGTTTCTGGGTTTTATTATTGCCTTAATTTTCATATTATTATCCCAAGATACAGAGCTAACAGGAAGAGCCATAAATCCTGTAACAGCTTTATGGATCTTTTGTATCCCCTTAGTAGATACTTTTGCTATTATGTGGAGGAGATTATTAGAAGGAAAATCTCCCTTCTTGCCTGATAGAAATCATTTGCATCATATTCTTATGAAAAATGGAATATCGAGCAATCTAAGTTTATTTCTAATTGTAGTGAGTTCAATATTGCTAAGTTCCATTGGAGTCTTCATTGAGATAATTGAATTGCCAGAATTTTTTAGTTTCTTCTTGTTTTGTTTGTTCTTTATATTGTATTTTTTTCTAATGTTATTTTTAATAAAGAAAGTAGATGCAAAAACTAAGTGATGAGCATTGGATGAGTATTGCCTTTGAAGAGGCTTTAAAGGCTCAAGAATTAGGTGAGGTTCCAGTTGGAGCAGTAATAGTCAACAATGATGGCATTGTAGCTAAAGCTCATAATCAACCAATATCAAAAAACGATCCCACATCTCATGCAGAAATTAATGCCATTAGAATTGCGGCTAAAAAATTATCAAATTATCGATTGAGTAATTGCAATCTTTATGTGACTCTTGAGCCTTGTGCAATGTGCTATGGTGCTATAGTTCACTCAAGAATATCTAAAGTTATTTTTGGGGCTTTCGATAAAAAAACTGGAGTTTGTGGCTCGTGTCAAAATTTTGAAAATCTAAGATGTTTTAACCATTTACCAGAAATTAAGTCCGGAGTGTTAGAATATAAATGCTCCATTTTGCTAAGCTCATTTTTTAAAAGTAAAAGAAACTAGACTGTATACATTCCCCCATTAACATGAAGAGTTTGGGCGGTGATATAAGCTCCAGAATCAGCTGCTAGAAATAAAACAGACTCTGCAATTTCATCAGCTGTTCCAAGCCTGCCCAGTGGAATCTGATTAGCAAGAAACTCTTTTTGTTCTTCCGGTAACGCATCAGTCATATCAGTTTTAATAAAACCTGGAGCAATCGCATTTACGGTAATGCCTCTTGGGCCAACTTCTCTAGCAAGTGATTTGGTAAATCCCATGATTCCAGCTTTAGCAGCAGAATAATTTGTTTGCCCAGCATTACCCATAGCGCCTACAACAGATGCGATAGATATGATTCTTCCACTTTTTTTCTTCATCATGCCACGAAGAACTGCCTTAGACATTTTATATACAGAGGCTAAGTTGGTATTCATAATGTCATTCCACTCCTCATCTTTCATTCTCATTAATAAGTTATCTCTGGTGATTCCAGCATTATTTACTAGAATATCTACAGCCCCAAATTCATCAGAGATCGATTTCATCAAACTTTCAATCTGATCATTTTCAGTCACATTAAGAGCAAGCCCCTTGCCAGAGATATTATGTGCTTTAAATGTTTTAGATATCGCATCAGCGCCAGATTCGCTAGTAGCGGTTCCAATGACAGTTGCTCCATTCTTTCCAAGAATTAGTGAAATTGCTTGTCCAATTCCTCTGCTTGCGCCCGTAATTAGAGCAACCTTTCCAATTAAATCTGCCATTATGAAATCTCCTTGATTGTTTCCTCTAAAGAACCTTTATCAATTATAGCGTTTGCTGAAAGGTTTTTATTTATTCTACGAGTTAAGCCAGCTAAAACTTTTCCAGGACC
>Ga0181590_10000480_pt1 | contig 31886 bp, 28 predicted proteins | sample 071ome_34_FD_132446 | JGI IMG/M metagenome (GOLD analysis project Ga0181590, IMG submission 132446) | Coastal salt marsh microbial communities from the Groves Creek Marsh, Skidaway Island, Georgia - 071411BT metaG (megahit assembly) | ecosystem: Environmental > Aquatic > Marine > Intertidal...
ACCGTTTCAACCGTTGAAAACACCGGCGACTCTGGTGGACTCTCTGGACTGGTCCGTGGCCCGGTCAGCTCCGGCTCAGTTGACGCATGGTCCGGCTCAAGAGCATCAATCCCTGGCAACCTCGCAGACTCTGTCTGCAACCAGGATTCTGGCCATTCACAAGGCCTGGATTTCGGGGCACCAGGTAACAGCACCCTTGGGAAATAGCTGTCTATTCCCAGGGTGCCCAGTAATTCCTGTCGAAGATCTTCCGGTAAGGACAATGCTTTTCTCTCGGTGAATCTGCCTGTTCGCTTTTGTCCATTCTACCGCCCGTTGCCTGCGAAGTCATGGCGATGCTGGTCCATCGATTCGCTGAACAGAAAATCACCAACCCGAAATTTTACTACCCCCCCTGTCAACGGTATTCAAATGATGGCGTTATATACAGTGAACTGAATATTCCGGCCGGTATTCAATTTTTTTAGACGGAATCAATCTTGGAGTATCACAATGAAAATAAAACAATATGCACTGATGGCGGCAACCGCCATTTTATCAGCCAGCCTGCTGTCCACTACCAATGCGCAGCCAGGGGGGGCTGATTTTCAGGATAATATTGAAAACCAGCCACAACGAGTCGGTGGACGCCCACATCCCGGCCCATTCAAAAGGGACCAGGGTCATGGAGCCCCGCGTCCTGGCGGTGATCCTGAAAGACTACTGGAAAGAATTGACAGCAATGGTGACGGATTTGTTGATCTGGACGAATTCCTGGACCAGCGTCTCGCAAGAATTGATCACAGGTTTGAACATCAGGATGCCAATGGTGACGGCCAGCTCAACGAAGAAGAAGCAGCGAGACCCCGTCGACACACTCCAGACCCAACAGAACGTGAACAGGTCCTGCAGTGTGTGAGGCAAACCATAGCCGACTGGGAGGGGCCCGGGGGAGAAGACCGTTTTGACATCGTTGATACCGATGGGGATGGTTATATTTCCCTCGCAGAAATGAGTACAGCCCTGGAATTTCGTGCCACAACACTGTTCGACAGGATAGATGCTGGTGCTGATGGATTTATCAGTGTTGAGGAACTCGAACTGCATCAGGAAGAACAGATCAATATACGTCGTGTCATTCGTGCCTGTGTCGATGTAGTCTCAGACCCTTTTGCAGCCACGCTTTAACGCTTTCCCCTGCTTGCCCGATTATCAAGGGCACTGACAAGGCCGGATCTGCTTCGGCCTTTTCTTTATTCTTTATTTGCCAACAGCCTTTTTTATCGTCTCTCTACTGATTATCATCACAGCGGATTAAATCAGGAGTTTAGGAGATAAGCCATGACGACTACACTGGAAAGCAGCCTTGTCAGCACTGACTGGCTGTCCGACAACCTCAATAACCAGGATATTCGTATACTCGACTGTACTTTGGTCATGAAACCCAACGATGATGGCAGCTATGGCTTTGTCTCGGGAATCGATGTCTGGCGGGACGGTCATATTCCAAACAGCATCTATGTGGATGTGGGCGGAGAATTATCTGACCAGGATCATGACATCACGTTAATGATGCCATCCCCGGAAAACTTTGCTCAAACCATGCGCAAAAAAGGCATCGGCGATAATACGGCAGTAATCTGCTATGACCGTTCAAATCATGCCTGGGCGGCGCGTGTCTGGTGGATGCTGAGAGTCTGCGGCTTTGATAATGCCGCTGTACTTGATGGCGGTTGGAAGAAATGGACCGCGGAGGAGCGGGAAGTCTCAACCGAAGAAACCACCTATCCCCAGGCGCAGGCCTTTACTGTCAACCCGCGTCCTGGCCTGATGGCCAGCAAGGCGGATGTCAGAGTTGCCTGTGAAGATGACGAGACAGTATTACTGCACTCATTACCCCTGCCGATGTTTACCGGAGAGGTCTCTCCCTACTCCCGTGCCGGCCGTATTCCCGGTAGCAGGAATCTGTATTGCGAGACTCTCATTGACCCGGAATCGAATTGTTATGTCAGCAGGGAAAAAATGACAGAACACTTTGAACCTTCAGGCTCACTCAGGACCGATCGGGTTATTACCTACTGCGGCGGCGGAATCGCAGCCAGTTCAAATGCACTGGCACTGACGCTACTGGGTCATGAAAATGTGGCTGTCTATGATGGTTCACTGACAGAATGGACTGCAGATCCCGATATGCCCCTGGAGACCGACTAGGGTCGGTTAAACAGCCCTGCGCAAAATTTGCCGGGCTGCATTGTAGCCCGGTATTCCGCTGACCCCGCCACCAGGGTGGGCGCCTGATCCACAAAGATACAGTCCTTTCAATGGCATGGCATATCCGGCATGCCCCAGGGCCGGTCTGGCAGAAAAAAGTTGTTCCAGGGAAAGACGCCCGTGAAAAATATCACCTCGCGGTAATCCAAACTGCTGTTCCAGATCCCATGGACTCAGTGCCTGGATACCTGCAATTCTTGACCCGAACCCGGGAAAATATGTTTCGACACAGGACAGTATTGTCTCAACCGCAGCGTCCCTGTTCTTTTCCCAGGCCTGCCCAAGATCCGGTGAGAACTGCTGACAGAAAAGACTGGCAACATGACACCCGGAAGGAGCCAGCGTCGTATCTACCAGGCTCGGGATCAGCATTTCGACAACGGGTTTCCCTGACCAGCCTTCATCTCTGGCGGACTGCCAGGCCTGATCCTGGTAAGCCAGCGTGTCGCCGATGATAATGCCCGCTTCCCTGTATCCAGGCACAGTTCTGCCTGAAAACTCCGGCAGTCCCTCAAGGGCAACATTCATACGAAAGGAGCCGCTGCCACATTTATACTGGCTGAAATGTGTCCTGAGATCATCCGAGACAACAGAGTCGTCCAGAAGCCTGGTAAAGAGTGTTACCGGGTTCGTATTGGCGACAACAATGTCGGCCTGATGAAACTCCCCCCGGGAAACAACACCCACAGCCTTGCCCTGGTCCGACGCTATGCTCTCTACAGGACTATCCGTGATAAATCTGACACCATATCTGCTTCCTTCCCGGGTGATAGCGTCGGAGACAGCCCCCATCCCGCCAATGGCATGCCCCCAACGTCCACGTTCACCATTTACCTCTCCCAGCAGATGATGGAGAAGGTTATACCCATTGCCCGGCGTGTAGGGGGACACAAAATTGCCAACTATGGCATCGAAACCAAGCAGGGCCTTGAGTGCTTCGGTCGAAAAAAAGTCGTCGAGTATTTCTCCGGCACTGCGTGAGAACAGCGTCAGCAAAAACTGCTTCTCCTGCCTGTTCAATCCAGAAAAACTTTTGGACAGTTTGAACAGGGAAAACAGATCACCAATCCCGGCTCCATCCAGTGCCGGTGGTGTCATGAGCATGACCTCCCTCATTACCGGAACCAGGGCTGCCAGTCTGTTTTCGTAGTCGACCAGACGTTCCGCATCCTGGTCTGAGAACCGGGCTACTTCAGTGGCCAGTTCACCGGGAATTGAGGCAAAACTGTCACCACTGGCCAGGGGCAGGAAATTATTTACCCTTCTCTGAACAAGCTTCAGGCCATGTTTATGTAGCTGAAGGTCCTTGATAATGCCGGGATGCAGGAGACTGACAGTATAGGAGCACACAGAATTACGGTAACCCGGATAAAACTCCTCGGTAACCGCTGCGCCACCAAGCACATGACGTGCTTCCAGGACAGTAACATGCATCCCCGCTCGGGCAAGATAAGCCGCACAGACAAGCCCGTTGTGTCCAGCACCGACGATAATGACTCTACGGGGCATGCTTGAGCTGCTCAGGGATCAAGGGATGCAGAGTAGGCTGACAGCGCGAGAATGTCATCCACGGTAAGGTTTGCTACAACATCAGACATCAGTGGTGACCAGAGACCACGGCGATTCCCGATTTTCATGTCATACAACTGCCTGGCAATATAACTGGGTGAGCGCCCGGCCAGATAAGGCACCGGCCCCAGACCTTTCAGCCCGGGGCCATGACATGTCTCACATTTACCGGATTCGGCCAGTGCCCTGCCCTTTGACACACTGCCGGGAGGGACATAAGCGATAAATCCGGCCCGGTCATCGCGTAGTTCGACCCGTTCAAGGTCCTCGGGCATTTCAAGTATGCGCCTGCCGATAGGTTCACTGCCACCACCTGGTTTTTCCACATACATCCAACCCATAATGAGTGTTTCTGGCACGGTGGGTGTTTCAACCACCCTGATCCATTTTTTCGGGGTGAGACTTGAAAAGTAGACTGCAGCATCACGAACCTCAGCTTCTGTTGCGTTGTTGCCAATGGCGAACATGTTGCTGGCAGGCCCATGCATCGGTTCTGAAGAACGGCGCAAACCGTTTCGCCAATCCTCCATCTGCTGAATGATGTATGCCTCTGGCAACCCGGTCAGACTGGCATTTTCCGGACGCCCCTGGCCGTTTGGCAGGTGACAGAAACCGCAGGCAAAAACACCGGGATTTCTTCCACGGGCAACAATATCAGGCATGGGGGAATGATCTTCAGGATGCCAGTCTGGTGGGGAGTAAAGATCCCTGGGCAGTGTAAAAACAATTTCCACTTCACTACCAGGAACACGATGAGGCACGTTGTATTCAAAAGGGTCCTCAATACCAGGTGTATTGAGTGCATAGGCCCATGCCAGTGAAGGTACAGCACCTGTACCATCGTTATCAGCACCAGCACATCCAATGGAACCAATCGCCAGGGCACACAACAGTAAAGTCCTGATGCTGTTCATCGCATTTCCCCCTGTAACAATGTCAAGCGAATGAATCTGCACCCGTTATGCCATGGCAAAAAAAATCATCCCAAGGTTTTAAACGGGAAATCAGCTTTCAAACTGGTAGCCCGGTGTGGATCTGGAAATTTCCATTTCATCCCCATCCATTTCAGCCGGAATATCCTCAAAAAGCGGTGTACTGAGATAGCGTTCACCCGTGTCGGGCAACATGCAAAGAATAGTACTTCCCTCGGGCTCTTCATTGGCCACCTGGAGCGCCGCACTAAACGTGGCTCCGGCAGAAATTCCTACAAATATGCCTTCCTTTTGCGCCAGTTCCCGGGACAGGCGGAGAGCCTCTGTATTCGGCACTTTTACCACCCGGCTGATATCATGATCCCTGACAGCTTCTTCAGTAAGCCTGGAAATAAAATCAGGCGTCCATCCCTGCATGGGATGTGGTGTAAAAGCTTCATGGCTGACAGCCGGTGAGCCATCATCATGTCGTTCCTGTTGAATTCCGCTGCTGACAAGGGCCGCGACGTCCGGCTCACTGAGAATAATTTTCGTATCCGGGCTTTTTTCCCTGAGCGCCTTGGACACACCAAGCAGGGTACCCCCGGTACCATAACCGGTAACCCAGTAGTCGAGTGAGTTATCTGGAAAAGCTGCCAGAATTTCCTGACCGGTTGTTCTGTAATGCATCTCTGCATTGGCTTTATTTTCAAACTGGCGGGTAAGGAACCAGCCATTTTTCTCTGCCAGTTCTTTTGCCTTGTTGACCATACCTGTGCCTTTGGCAGCAGCCGGCGTCAGGATTACCCTGGCACCCAGAAAACGCATTAAACGTCTGCGCTCGACGCTGAAGCTCTCTGCCATAGTCACTACCAGAGGATAGCCTTTTTGCGCACACACCATGGCCAGCCCAATGCCAGTGTTGCCACTGGTCGCTTCAACCACTGTCTGCCCTGGCTTCAGGGCACCTGTTTTTTCCGCATGTTCGATAATACCCAGTGCCAGCCGGTCCTTGACCGAACTCATCGGATTGAATGCTTCAGACTTTACATAGAGGTTAATCCCGGCCGGAGCCAGCTTGTTAATCCTCACGACCGGTGTATTACCTATCGTTTCAAGGATGTTATTGTATTTATCACCTCTGATTTCTGACTTTTCGGACATACCCCTCTCCTGTCGATTTGCATGGGGAAATACAGTAGCCTAAATACAAGAAGGCATGACTTAACCAACATGCCTGCCTCTCACCCCGTTTTATTCAATCATGAAAATTCTGTCATGTTACCGGTCAGAGCGATATGAACGATCATCACAGTTATACGGTTCCCAGGGATAAGCGGAAATATACATGGTGTCGCTACCACGGTACTGACCTGAAAAATAAAGTGGATCCTCTGCCACATAGGTTCTGGTCAATGCACCATCTTCGGGATTAATCCGGAAACGTTCAGTCACTGTCATCTGCGCACTGTGCGGTGTGCGTGTATCGGCGAGCAGGATACCCTCAAGAAACCCCCGTGTCTGGACGATCAGCTCATCATTTTCCCAGCGCCCAATAGAATAACCGCCCCTGCTGGGTTCGATCATGCCCGGGAAATCAGTCTCGCCCAGATGAATAGTCCGTTCAAAAATCATGGTGCCATAAATCAGCCGAATCTCATCTTCGTTTTGTTCAACTCGATTGACAGGATTATCAAATGACCAGTCCCAGAGAATATTGGTGGTTTCACAACGCAACCTGGGGTTGTCCGAGGAGGAACCATCAAAGCCCTCGATGGCGGCTTTACCCGCATCGGTCAGGGGGAGAATACTGGGACGCTCCCAGGTTGTCGCCAGTGGATCTTCCGAATATGACTCCGGTGTTCCCCGGGATCCCTGAAAAGCCCTGCCACCAGCCGGCACTTCACCTGGTTCAAAGCGGTCAGCAATACTTAAAGGGACCAGAGTCCCTTCAAGTCCCCGAGGATCGGTCATCACTACCTGCTCTGCAGCCCAGTCACCGGAAATATCGGGATCGCCATTGGGGAGTCGTCCGATTTCAATCGCCTTCTTCAGGTATTTTTCTGTATCGGAAATCTGCTCATAACGATCCAGGCTCAGCCCGTTGGCAAAAGTGATTGTTCCCGTATAGCAGGTATTCTCTTCAAAGCGATCCGGCGAGCCACTAATGGTCACCTCTGACCCGACTTCAAACAGCGCTTTGGACCAGCCGGAACGGCGCAGCACAGTCCCGCCACGTAATTCGCACTTCCACTGCGACACACTGCCATCCTCGTTGGTGACATCCAGATATATCCAGGAATGGGGGTTAACCATGGCAATCTCGGTGACAACACCTTCCACCGTGACATCAATATTAAGATTGAAATTGGCCAATCCATGGTGAGCCTCAGTAATTAGGGGAGACAGAGTCAGGCAGGCAACAGCAAAAAACTTTTTCAACGGAATATTCCTCACAGCGGGAGATTTGGCAAGCATAAGTAAGCCCCCTGACAATTTCAATCAGACCTGTGTTTTAATTGTTTGCCACGACACATGCCCTTATGAAGCAATCTGGAAGAAAGAATTAAGGTTGAAACAGATTCTGAAACATTCCCTGGTCCCGCTATTGCCGCCTCTGGCATTTATTCTTGTGGGTTTAGCCACTGCATTCACTGCGGTAACCTATGAGATCGGAACCTTTACCCGCATGGGGCCCGGTTTTGTGCCCATGGTGCTGGGCAGCATACTGATCCTGCTGGGTGGATTGACACTGTGTCGAGATCGGCAATCCGAACCACAGACAGGCATTGCCCTGCGCCCCTTTATTGCGGTGACCACAGGTATTCTGTTCTGGGCACTGCTGGTGGAGTTCGCCGGGTTTTTACCGGGCTCTGCAGGGCTCGTCCTGCTCACATCCCTGGCTTTACCTCACACCCGGTGGCACAGCGTCCTGATCCTGGCAACAGTGCTGTCCGTTGCGGGCTACCTGCTGTTTGTCCTGCAGCTTGGCGTTCCTCTGAACGCTGTAGGATAAGGTATGGAGACCCTGAGCTATCTTGCGATCGGTTTTGAGCAGGCATTGACCCCGCAGGCCCTGCTTTTCTGTCTTTTGGGGGTAAGCCTGGGCACTTTTATCGGAGTTTTACCCGGCATCGGTTCCCTTACGACCATTGCCCTGTGCCTGCCGCTGACATTCCATCTTGAGCCGTTGCCTGGCCTGATTATGCTGGCGGGTATTTTTTATGGTGCCCAGTACGGCAGTTCCACGGCTTCCATTCTGCTCAATGTTCCAGGCAGCGCCCCCGCGGCCATTACCTGTCTCGATGGCTATCCCATGTCCCAACAGGGCCGTGCTGGCATTGCCCTTTTCATCACAACAATTGCCTCCTTTATCGGTGGCAGTTTCGCCATACTGCTGCTGGTCTTTTTTGCTCCAATTCTGGCTGACTTTGCCATCAGTTTTTCTGCAGCTGATTATTTTTCCATCATGATCCTTGCCCTGACCGCCGCCTCGACGCTTTCAGTAGGTTCACCACTGAAGGGACTGACTATGGTAGTGCTGGGATTATTACTTGGCCTGGTGGGCACCGATATAAACTCCGGCCAGTTTCGCTTTACTTTCGGCATACCCGCCCTGGCGGACGGCATCAACCTGGTGGCCCTGGCTATGGGACTTTTCGGCGTCGCAGAAATTCTCAACAACCTGAGCAACGGTAATGTTCCTCTGGCGAGCAGGGAAGATATTTCCCTGAAAAACATGCTGCCATCGAAACAGGACTGGAAGGCTTTTCGTAACGCCTGCCTGCGAGGTTCAGTGATTGGCAGTTTCATTGGCATGCTGCCCGGTACCGGCCCGACCATAGCCACGTTCATGGCCTATGCTGGTGAAAAGAAGTTGTCGGATACACCGGAAAAATTCGGTAAAGGCGCCATTGAAGGCATCTCGGCGCCGGAAGCCGCAAACAATGCCTCGGTACAGGCTGCATTCATTCCGACCCTGACTCTGGGGGTGCCAGGGGACGCCATCATGGCAGTCATGCTGGGGGGATTGCTGGTTCACGGAATCACTCCCGGCCCGCAACTGGTAACCACTGATGCCGCCCTGTTCTGGGGTGTTGTGGCGAGTTTCTGGATTGGCAATGCTTTACTGCTTGTGCTGAACCTGCCCATGATAGGATTATGGGTAAAACTGTTAAGTATCCCCTACCGCATCCTCTTTCCATCGGTACTTTTCCTGATCTGCATTGGCGTTTACAGCGTCAACAATAGCAGCGTTGATGTCCTGCTTACCCTGGGCTTTGGTCTGCTTGGCTTTTTCCTCAATCGATTCGGCTATCCTTCTGCCCCCTTGCTGCTGGGATTTGTGCTTGGCCCATTGATAGAGGAAAACTTCCGCCGCGCCCTGGTGCTTTCCGGCAGCAATCTCGCCACCTTCATTACGCGGCCCATCAGCCTGGTATTTCTCCTGATGACACTCGCACTGCTCTCTTTTACATTCTGGCGAGGTAGTATCCGACACCTGAACAACCCATCCGGAGTAAATCCGTGAAACAGGCAGTAATATTAATTGGCACATTGACGATCAGCCTGTTGTTGACCGCATGCGGTGAACAGTCACAAACTGCCGTGGAAAGTACCGCTGACTATCCATCAAAACCGATACGGGTCATCATTCCCTTCGGTCCCGGAGGACTGGCCGATGTCACATTACGCCTCGCAGGTGAGCCACTGGGGGAGGGTCTTGGACAACGTCTTGTAATCGAGAATCGTCCGGGCGCCGGTGGTGTTGCTGCAACCACCAATATTCTCAACAGCGAGGCCGACGGATACACACTGATCGTACTGACCAATGGCACCACCATTGCAGAGACTCTCTTCGACAAGCTGCCATACCAGATCACGGAAGACCTGGTACCTGTTTCATCGGTAACCTGGTTTGACCTGGTCCTGCTGGTTCACCCGGACGCTGGAGTTGAATCTCTTGAAGCCTTGCTTGCAGAGAAAGGCAATGACCTCAAGATTGCCACCATCAATCCCGGCAGCACACAAAACCTTACCGCAGAATTATTCAATACCCGTTCGGGCATTGATGCCACCATCATTCCCTATCGCACAACTCCGGATGTACTTGGCGCTCTGCTACGCCAGGAAGTGGACCTGGTGATAGATGCCTACACGGCACTCAAGGGCGCCATCGACAGTGGCCAGGCAAGACCCGTTGCCGTCACGGGTGAATCCCGAAACCCGGCCATGCCCGATGTGCCAACAGTCACTGAAGCCGGGATAGAGGATTTTGTCGTCACTGGATGGAATGCGCTGTATGCAAAAGCCGGCACACCCCCCGAAATATTAAGACAGCTGAACGACTCAGTCGCCAGGGTGGTGAATACGCAAGACATCCAGAATCGCTTCAGGGAACTGGGTGTCGAGGCCAGGGCCACATCTGCAGAGCAAATGCAGGAACGTCTGCTTGATGACATTGAAAAATGGCGGCAGGTCATTGAAACGGCAGGCATTGATACCTTATGAATGGTTCCGGGACGTCACCACCCACACTGCTGGTGGATGCCCATGCCCATATTTTTACCCATGAAATGCCCCTGATCGAAAATCCGCGGCATACACCTGGCTACAGCTTTCCCCTTGAAGAATACCTGGCACAACTGGATGCCCATGGCGTGAGTCGTGGCGTTATTGCCGCAGCCAGCCCCTGGGGTGATTACAATGATTACACACGCGAGTCTGTCAAAACCCACAGGGACAGGCTACGCGGCACGGTCATTCTCCATCCGGAAAAACTGGACACCTACCCTTTACAGGCGATGACTGACGACGGCATCGTTGGCATCAGGCTGCCTTTCATTGGCCTGCGAAAATTACCGGACATACGCTCCCGGGAGTATCGCCGGCTATTCAGTGTGCTGGCTGATATTGGCTGGCATATACATTTACATGTCGAAGGACGTCACATTCCTGCCCTGCTACCCCACCTGCTCAATGCCGGGCCAAGACTGGTCATTGACCACCTGGGAAGACCTGAACCGGACCGGGTAAAGGAGGCACCCGGCTTCAAACCTGTTGTAGAAGCCATTAACGATTCAAAGGCCTGGCTCAAGGTGTCATGCGGATATCGCATAGGTGATGTAGCCAGCGAACACTTTCTGGCCTTTCTTCATGAGTGTGGCGAGAAACGCCTGTTCTGGGCCAGCGACTCCCCCTTTGTTGGCCATGAAGGGGAACTTGACTATAAAGACACTATCCTGTGGCTGGACAACCTGCTGGATGATGTTCATACAGCGGAAAGGATTTTTGGTCGTAATGCCCTGGATTTCTATTTTGACACCTGACGCCGCCCCCCTTCTTTCGTCAGCAATAAAAGCCCCTGCGAGTGATCAAGCGGTTGTGACTTCTTACTCCTAGCGGGTATCATGGTTGGCAGAACACTGGCAGCCACTGACTGTCCAGACATGATCATTACACTTGTGGAGTCCAGATCTTGAAACGTAAGTCCTTAGCAAGCCTTCTATGCGCCAGCGTCATCCTGACTTCCTGCGCCACGAGTTCAACGTCAGGTCCGAGAAGTATGCGCTCCCTGGCACCACCACCGACGGCTACCGTATTTGGTGATCCAATGCCTGTGACGGCCCATGAGGACCATACTTTCCTCCTCGACAGTGACGACCCCCAACTGCGGGCCAACAAACGACTTGTGTACGATATGTGGCGGACGATCCTGAATGCGGGCCATGTAGAAGCCGCTGACCAGTATCTGGCACCTGATTATATTCAGCATAACCCGACAGCCCCGACTGGCCGGGAAGCATTCAAGGAAATTTTTGGCTCCTTTGTTACCCGCCAGGATGAAGTTCCGGAAACCATCGAGAATCCGGTAGTCACCATCATTGCCGAAAGGGATCTGGTGGTGCTGGCTTTTGTCACGGAATACCCAGAGCCCGATGGCACCGGCACCTACACCTCAACACACTTTGACATGTTCCGCGTCGAGAACGGCATGATTGCCGAACACTGGGACTCCATACAAATAAGGCCAGGACAGGACACACCTGATTTTGGTAACGGTGGCCCGGTTCCTGTTATCGGTATCAAGGGTGAAGCTCAACTGGACATGCTGGTCAATGATGATTCGGGATTGTTTCAAAACAAGCGCCTTGCCTATGACATGTGGCGCCATATGCCGGAAGCCGGCAGGGAAGAGTTGGCTCCTCTGTACATGGATCCCATCTACATCCAGCACAACCCCAATGCCGCCACTGGTCGTAACGGTGTCGTGGAGTATTTTGCCCAGCGTCCGGACACATCCATAGATTCCTTCCTGGAAGACCCCCTTGTAGCCAGTGTTGCCGAGGGAGACCTGGTGGTTCAGGTCTTACAGGAAGAAAGACCTCACCCGAAAACCGGTGAAACCTATTATGTTGCCTGGTTCGATATGTTTCGTATCGAAAATGGCAAGCTCGTAGAACACTGGGATACAGCCTCCAAGGGCGAACTGCCTGCAGTAATGCAGTAATGGTCATTCCCTTGCTGGCAACTCACCGGGGTTTCAGCTAGGGTCTTCTTATCCCACTGAAATACAAGAAGAAAACTTGTTCACAAAGCAGTGCATAAATCAGAACCCGCGCTGACATTATGGCCAGTTTTGAAATGCAGGAAGCCATTCGACTGATTTCCCAATCCTATCAGGGCAAGGGCTGGCCAGCACTGACCATGGGCATTGGAATCAACTCCGGCATGATGAATGTCGGCAATATGGGTTCCCGGTACCGTCTTGCCTATACGGTCATAGGCGATGCCGTTAATCTTTCATCGCGTCTGCAGACCATGACACGGGTATACCATGTCCCGACAATCTGCGGTGAGGAAACGGCCAGGAATGTCATTGATGTGGAATTCATGGAACTTGATATGGTACATGTCAGGGGCAAGAAAATTATTTCAAAAATTTATCATCCCCTCGGTCTCAAGTCCGAGATTTCTGACGGGACCCGCGAGATGCTGGAGCAGCACAAGCAGGCGCTGGAATTCTACTACAACAGGGAGTTTTCCGAGGCTGACAACCGATTCTGCCGCTTGATACAGCAAAACACCGGCTTTGAAGCCTACTACCGGTACATGCTCCAACAGGTGGCTGAGAGCAAAAACATCACCACTGTCGCCCAGGGTGAAATCAGCTGAATTCAACGCATGTCTGCTAACAAGTCCTGAACCCGGGCAGGCATGATGATTTGATTACAGGCAGCTGTCGCTGCGACTGACTCCATAACCATAATAATCAGCAAGAGCCAAACCGGCAGCTACACTGGTAAAGGGATCGTGCTCCACGACTTTGCCGGGAAACCGTGCATCCAATGAACGCCTGACTGCCGGAATCAACGATGACCCCCCGGTTCTCAGTACCAGATGAATTTCATCCCTGTTCACACCGGCCCTGGCAAGCGTGTCATCAACGGCTGCCTCGAAGCGCTCCAGAAGGTTGGCGATCATCTTTTCAAATGCTTCCCGCCTGATTTCAACTTCCACATCAATTTCAGGGATATCCAGGACAGCTGATTCGTTGTAGGAAAGAGCAGCCTTGCAGTCCTTGATGGCCTGAAAGACCTGGTAGGAATAGTTCTGTGTGATCAGTTCATATAACCTTTCAAACTTGTCTGCGTCTGCCGCCCCCTGGCGAATCTTGTCCAGCACAGGTGTGGTGTATTCGTTCTGGTTCAGCATGTAACTCACCGTCCAGTTGATCAACAGGTCCTCATAGGCATCAAAGGGAAACAATGTTTCCACTTCCTTGCCGTCTACCTCCCTGTGCCAGCGCTCCCCCTTGCCAAGAAGGGGAAAAAGTATATGGCGGAACATGCACTGGTCGATATGATCCCCACCCAGTCCAATACCATGAATAGCCACCACATCAAAAAGACTGGCATTGCGTCGCAGAATACACAGATCCAGTGTCCCGCCACCAAAGTCGACGGTCAACAGCAACTCTCCCTGCTCGCCAGGATTGGCATGCAGGTAACTCAGCGCGGCCGCGGTGGGTTCGGGATAAAAGGTCTGGGTTTTGATGCCTGCATACCGGTAGGCCTCGCTGAGACGTTCAAGAGCTACCCTGTTGTGATTGGCATCTCGTCCCTCAAAGTTCACAGGATGTCCAATACAGGCATGTTCAGGCTGATCACTTCCCTGTATGACCGATTGCACTGCCCTGACGACTGCCTGCCTGATGCGCAACAGGATCGGTGTGATGAGGGCAACGAGCCTGAAAGGTCGATCAAATATCATGACGCGTTCAGTCTCAACACTCCCCAGCAAGCGTTTGGTGCCACGAAAAAGTCGCCCAGGCAGACTGCCATCATTAAATGCCTGACCGTAAACCAGATGCGTCTCGGCCTGGGCAGGCAATTGTGTAGACATATCCATCTGACCGGTGCTGGTCCTGGCTTCACCCAGAACCTCCAGGCTCATCTCAACCTTTCTCCCCTGGTTCTGGGCAATATAGGTGTCGATTGCTTCCTGTCCGGTACAGGTAACAAAATCACGATCGATATAACTGGCCGAAGGCATGATGGTACTGCCCGTCTCGAGCTGCACCATGGTGACCTTTCTACCGTCAAAAATCGCGGCAGCACTGTTTGAGGTGCCGAAATCGACTCCCACGCCGGTTTGTAGGCCGGTTTTTCGGGGGATTGCAGTACTGGCTTCAGACATAAAAGAGAATCCTGGTTCATGATCGAAAAGAGAGACTAAAGGGTGAAAAACAGGTCGTCGAAAAATGGACAAAAGAGAAAGGAAGATACCCAAGATAATTTATCAGGACAACCGGTTATTCACCTTTTCCGGGGTTAACTGTCCTGTTTGAACTCACCGGAACTCCCTGCTAGGCTCGGCAGGCGTTTACAGGCACAATCGAATTAGCCAGTCATTTGGGAGAACAAATCATGTTGTTAAGAATAACCGGGATTCTTACTTTAGGTCTGCTGTCCGCCTGTAGCGATGGAGACCGGCCACCTCCCCCCGATACAACAGAAACAATCTCCATCAACCTGCCAGCGCCTGATCCTGTGTCAGGTGATGATCAAGACCTGACAACAGATGGTACTATTACTGATTTCCGGATGCTTTCAGCCAATGCGGGGCCTACCACTATTGCCATCGCCCGGGATGGCAGGATCTGGTATACCCTGAGTGCCGCCAACGCCATCGGGGTCATGAATCGTGATGGTTCCGGTATGATCGAATATCCCATACCCACCCCGGACTCTTCCCCCCGCATCATATCACTGGGCAGCGATGGCAATATGTGGTTCTCAGAACATAACAGCGGCAAAATGGGACGTATTACACCAGATGGCCAGATTACCGAATTTGATCTCTCTTCCCCGGATTCCCAGCCCAGGGCAATAGCCCTGGGCAGCGATGGAAATATCTGGATAGGCATGTTTGCAGCCAACAGGATCGGCCGCATCACACCAGGGGGCGTAGTCACGGAATTTGACATCCCGACACCGGACAGTGGCCCCAGGGCACTGGCTGCCGGGCCTGATGGCAATATCTGGTTTTCCGAATTCAAAGGCGGAAAGATTGGCCGAATCACGACCGACGGTGAAATCACCGAGTTCGAGCTACCCATGTCTGATACCGGTCCCGGTGATATTACAGCAGGCGCTGATGGCAACATGTGGTTTCTGGCCTTGAACGGGAATATGGACAATACACCGGTAGTCGGTAACCGTGTGGGCCGCATCACCATGAATGGACAGATCACGGAGTTCCAGATTCCCAGTGAAGGATCTACCCCCATCAACATAGCTGTAGGGCCTGATTACAATATCTGGTATACCAAGAACAATACCCTCGGACAGGTCACCCCCGACGGGCAGATAAGCGAATATTCTGTTGCCGAAGGACCAGCACGCACAGTAGGGGTAAGTGCAGGCAGTGATCGGCAAACACCTGATTTCCTCACAGACCGGCTCTGGTTCACCGATCCTGTCAATAACAGAATAGGTTATCTGCAGTTCAGATAAGGCCTGGGCAAAACCGGAATACACCGAATCCTATAATCACTATTTACTTACGGACCTGCATTTTGTCATCAAAAGCCCCCCTGCTGCTGCAGTTTGCCAGTATCCTTGTGTCACCCCCCCAGCATACCGATGCTGTCAAAGACAAAGTCAGGCTCTGCCTGATGGATTTTCTGACATCGGCTTATTCAACCAGCGCATTTTCCTGGGTACAGCAGGCCCGGCAAATGGTGCTTGCCAACTCAGGAACAACCAGGGGAGGGGCGCCTGTACTGGGCACTGATGATCGTGTTTCTGTCCAGGATGCCGCGTTTGCTAACGCAGTAGCAGGTCACTCCCTGGTCAGGGATGATATGCACCTGGGCAGTGTTTCCCACTTAGCCGTGGTCGTGATTCCAACCGCCCTTGCTTTGGCAGAAAAGATAAAACCGGATGGCCAGCGTCTGCTCCAGGCCATCATCAATGGGTATGAGGCCGGCGGAAAACTGGGATCCATGCTGATGGATGTGGAGACTGCCCGAAAGTTTCGTCCTACCGGATTGATTGGTGCTTTTGCTGCCGCTGCCACAGCAGCCTGTCTGGCCGGACTCGATAAAAACCAGACAAGCAATGCCCTCGGTTTTGCTGCCAACTATGTCACCGGACTCAATGAATGGGCCGCCTGGGGAAGTGATGATATGTATTTCCATCCCGGTATTGCCGCCAGGAATGGCATCACGGCCATGCAACTGGCTCAAGCAGGCGCACAGGCAGCCACCGGATCACTGGACGGTAAAGCCGGTCTTTTTGCTGCCTTTGATAAAACGGTCCCTGAGCCAACCCCACTCCCCTTCTCTGCTCGACCGGAAATCATGGATGTTTTTTTCAAGCAGGTCCCGGCTTGCAATTATACGCAGAGCGCAGCACAGGTAGCCTTGAAAGCACGGCAGGCAGGGAATATAGACTGGCGAAATATCCGGAAAATAATCATCAAAGTGCCTTATGCGGCCGCCCATTATCCCGGCTGTGACTGGCCCGGACCCTTCGGCAGCATCCTCCATGCCAGGATGAGCATTCATTTCAATGTTGCCAGTGCCCTGGTATACGGCAACTTCGAGGACAGTCATTACCAGAATTTTGCTGACGATAAAATTACATCACTTGTCAGGCAAATCCAGGTAGTAACCGACAATGAGCTGACAAAGGCCTATCCCGGCAGGCAGGGTGCAAGTATTGAAATCATGCTTGATCAGGGGGAAGCCGTGGAGGGCTTTCTGGAGGATGTCATTGCCGCCACAGATACGGAAGTCAGGGCGCGATTCACAAAGGCCTGTATCAACGCTACAGGCAAGGAAAAGACATCCTTGCTGGAATCAGCCATAGATGCCTTGCCTGCAGATGCTGCTGTTGCTGAAATGCTATCGAACCTGGTCTAGCTGGCCAGGCAAGTATTCTGAAGAATCAACGACACTGCATCAGACCAACCACGAGGTCATTGGGCGTTTCCTGGTCTTCACAATTGGGTGTCAGGTCACCAGTGCCGACGATGCCAACAGCCTGGCAGTCCAGGTGCCGTACAAGCCCGGAACGGGAATAACGGGCAATCTCCTCACCCCTGGCGGGGCAAATGCTTCTTATTCTACTCTCACAATCCACCCCTTCCAGCGGGGCACAGGCGTACAAATTTGCTTCGCGCTCATCAGCAAGACGGTAGCCCCAGAAAACCAGTTCATTACCAACCCGACCATTGATCCCGGTGGCCGACGCTCCGGCCAGTTCAGGTATTAACGTCTCGACAGAGCTGTTTTCAAACACCCTGTCAGGGCCGCCTGTAACATTCATGGACCGTTGGGGCGCCTTTTCGATTGGGGCACAGGCTGTACATGAAAACAGCGCTAAAAGCGGTATGATTCTCCAAAAAGCGCTAATTGAGGGTAGATGGCTATTCATGATCATTGGCTCCTACTTATCTAATGGTCAACATTCTCGTTTCACTACACCTGATACCGGTAAAACAGGGTAAATTCTGTGGGTATCTGGAGTAAGACAGGAAAAGGTTTCATCTGCTTTCACCTGTTTTCCCCGGGAAAAGGTATAAATCCATCCATGCCTGTCTGTCAGGCATTGCTTGATGCTCCAGGCTTTGTTCTCTATCCTGACTCCTTGCTGAAACATTATCATTTCAGCAATAACGTAATCGATAGGGCTTCCAAGAAAAAATCATGAAAACGTGTTTTATGAGACTGTTCACAACTCTTGCACTGCTGCTGGGTTCACTGCCATTATCTGCACAGCCCATGGAAATTCACGACATAATCTATGCCAGTCCCGGGGGAATGGATCTCGGTCTGGATATCTATATGCCCGACAATGTCGGGAAGCCACCATTGATCGTTCAGGTCCATGGGGGGGCATGGCGCTTTGGTGACAAGCAGAGCAGCGTACCCATGGAATTTGTTGAACATGGCTATGCCCTGGCCAGTCTCGACTTCCGCCAGTCCACTGATGCCCCGTTTCCAGCCATGGTGCACGATATCAAGGCCGCTGTGCGGTTTCTGCGAGCCAATGCCAGTGAGTATGGTTATGACGCCTCCCGTATCGCAATTACAGGTGCCTCATCCGGTGCCCATCTGGCACAGGTGGTCGGCGTGAGCAACGGCCACCCCGATCTGGAAGGTATGGAAGGAGACTTTCTCGAAACCTCCTCTGATGTCCAGGCCATCATCAGTTATTTTGGCGCCAGTGATTTGACCACTATCCTTTCCCAATCCACGCCCTTTGGCCTGAATGTGAGGGAACCAGCCCTTGAGTTGCTTCTGGGGTCAGCCCCCGATGAAAACGAAGTCCTGGCCAAACTTGCCAGCCCGGTTTACCTGGTGAATGCGGGTGACCCACCTCTGCTCCTTTTACACGGAGACATGGATCCCCAGATGCCCATCAACCAGAGCCTGCAGATGCTGGGTGCCTACAAGGCCCAGGGACTGGATGTGACATTTGAAACCGTGCATGGCGCTGTGCATGGCGGACCCGGCTTTTTCGATGAGGAACACCTGGCCAACGCCCTGTCCTTCCTCGAACGCATCATAGATCAAACAGGTAAATAGCATTACTGCCCTCGACGTGCAGTTCAGCGTTGGTGATATCCAGGTCAGTCGTATCCTGGAAATGGAGATCCCCTTCCTGACGCCTGCCGATGCCTTTCCGGGGGTAGACCTGTCCCTGGTGGAGTCCCAGCGTCACTGGCTTGAACCCAACGCTCTGTGTCCAGAAACAGGCATGCTTGTCATTGCCATACAGACCTGGGTCATTCGCACACCTCACCACATGATTCTGGTCGACACCTGCATCGGCTGTGACAAGACCAATCACTATTTTGAAAACTGGCATCGACGCACCGACGATTCCTGGTACCGCAAACTGTTGACGGCGGGAATAGATCCCGTAAACGTCGATTATGTATTTTGCACCCACCTGCATGGTGATCACTGCGGCTGGAATACCCGCCTGGTTGATGGTCGCTGGGTACCCACGTTTCCTAATGCAAAATACATCATCGCCCGGAAAGAAGTTGCGCATGCGGCGGAGCAAAATACACCCGCTTACCAGGAAAGTGTACTGCCCATCATGGAAAGCGGGCAGGTTCTGGCGGTGGATGCTGACTACGCCCTTGACGATAATGTCTGCCTGGCCCCAACACCTGGACATACACCCGGCCACATAGCCGTTCACCTGGCCTCTCATGGGCAGCGAGCTGTGCTGTGCGGGGACCTGATTCACAGCCCCCTGCAGTGTCTGTATCCCGAATGGCAATACTGGATTGACCATGACCCCATTCAGGCCATCCAGACACGGAAAGAATTTCTGTCCTGCCGGGCAGATACTGAAGATCTGGTCATCACAGCCCACTTCCCCTCCCCCTCAGTGGGGCAGGTAAAAACCTCATCAAGGGGGTTCTATTTCAACTTTCTTGAGCAGGACTAGATGTTCGGAATTTACTATAACCTATATAAAACAATGGGTTAAAATACATTGTGCACTACCAGCCTTGATTCTGATCAAGCAGATCAAAAGTTAAGAATTTTATCCCGCTTTCCCTGGCAGGTTTCGCTATAATGGCGACCCGCTGAAAACAACAGAATCAGGAAACAACCTATTTTCAGGAGTTAACTATGGCCAAGATCGTTGGCGGCATCGCCACTGCCCATACACCTACCATCGGCTTTGCCGTGGATTCACACAAGGAAAACGACCCGGTATGGGCGCCTATTTTCAAGGGCTATGAGCCTATACAGCAGTGGCTGAAAGATCAGCAGCCCGATGTGCTGTTCTATGTATTCAATGATCACATGACCTCGTTCTTCATCGACCACTACTCCCACTTCACGCTCGGTGTAGGTGAAGAATACCCCTGTGCTGATGAGGGCGGCGGTGCCCGCAACCTGCCTCCTTTCCAGGGCGATCCTGAGTTTGCCCAGCACATTGCCATGGGGCTGGTCGCAGACGAATTTGATATGTCCTACTTCCAGAACAAACCCCTGGACCACGGTTGTTTCTCGCCGTTGTCCCTTTTGCTTCCTCATGAGCCAAGCTGGCCCTGCAAGATCATTCCTTTCCAGGTGGGCGTACTCCAGCCACCGACACCTACAGCCAAACGCTGTTACAACCTGGGTAAATCCCTGCGCAAGGCAATCCTGAGCTATCCGAAAGATATCAAGGTAGCCATAGCCGGAACCGGCGGCCTGTCTCACCAGGTGCATGGAGAACGTGCCGGTTTTAACAATACGCCATGGGATATGGAGTTCATGGAGCGTCTTGAGAAAGACCCTGAAGGCCTCACTGATATTACCATCGCCGAATATGCCGAACTGGGTGGAATGGAAGGCGCTGAAATCGTCATGTGGCTGATCATGCGCGGTGCCCTGTCTGAGAAGGTCGAAACTGTTCACCAGAGTTATTATCTGCCTTCCATGACACCGGTTGCCAACATGATTCTGGAAGAACGTTCCGATGAACCCATGGACGAAAGCCAGGAAGACTATATGGCCCGTATCAATCACCAGCTCAACGGTATCGAGAAGCTGGAAGGGACATACCCCTTCACCATCACCACAGGTGTCAAGGCCTTCCGCCTGAACAACTTCCTGCATGATCTGATCAAGCCGGAAAAACGCGAAGTGTTCCTGAACGATCCAGAAACAGCGTTTGCAGAATATAAACTGACTGAAGAAGAGAAAGACATGGTGCGCAATCTCAAGTGGCGCGACATGATTCATTACGGTGTCATCTTCTTCATGCTGGAAAAACTCGGCGCTGTGGTTGGCACCACCAACCTGCATATCTATGCGGCCATGCGTGGGGAAAGCCTGGAAGACTTCCAGAAAACCCGTAATGCCCAGGTGCTGTACTCTGTTGCCGGTGATACCGATACCGAGTGGGACAAGGAACAAAGCCAAAAATAGGCTTCAACCACTCCAGGTAAAAAAGCCCGCATTATGCGGGCTTTTTTATCCTTGTATCCTTGTATCCCTCTATCCCTGTATCCCTGTTTCCTCGAATCCTTGCTTTTATTTTGGCATCAGGTCCAACTACACATACAATCACTGTAAAACCAATCAGGAAACCACTATGGCCTTGTTAATCGCAGGATTAATCCTTTTCCTCGGACCCCACTCAATCCGCATATTTGCTGATGGCTGGCGAACAAAAATCATTGATGACAAGGGTAAGAAAACCTGGAAAATTATTTATAGCCTGGTTTCTCTGGCCGGACTGATCCTTGTTGTCTACGGATTTGGTGAGAGCCGGGCCAACCCCGTGTTTCTCTGGAACCCTCCAGTATGGACCAGACATGCCGCTGCCCTGCTGGTCCTGGTGGCATTCGTATTATTGACGGCGGCTGACTTTCCGCGCAATAAGATCAAGCAGAAACTGGGACATCCCATGTACCTGGGCGTAAAAACCTGGGCATTTGCCCACCTCATCAGCAATGGTCGTCTTGGCGATGTACTGTTGTTTGGCAGTTTCCTGGTCTGGGCTATTGCCGGCTTTTCTGCCGCCAAGAGACGTGACCGGGCACAAGGTACCGTCTATCCAGAGGGATCCACGCAAGGGACAATCGGCGTTGTTGTCGTTGCTTTTATAGCTTATGGGATTTTCAGCATGTACCTGCACAGGCTTCTGATCGGTGTACCCCCGTTCTGATTTATTGCAGACAAAAGAGACAAAGCTTGTTACCTGTCGGGTCACGCAGGTAAGCCCCGTAAAAATGGGCGCTGTCTTCCGGGCGAAATCCCGGAGCGCCTTCATTTGTCCCACCATTGGCCAACCCGGCTGAATAAGCCGTTTGCACCTGCTCCATGGACTGGGCCCGTAAAGCAACCATCGTCCCGTTCCCATGGGTAGCAACATCTCCGTTATGGGGAGGACAAACCAGAATCTCCACATCCGCATCAGGCGTCTCCGGCAGGCCCAACCCTGCCCAGCCGTTTTCCCGGGAAAATTTTCGCACCATTCCCAAGGGTTCAAGCAGGGCATCATAGAATGCCAGTGAGGCATCGGGATCATTGGTCCCCAGGGTGATATATCCAATCATGTTTCCTCCGGCGTCAATTATCGAAAATCATTACTCGTAAAACCCGGACCTCGATTGTAGTAATTCAGTCATCCTATACCCATAGCAGGCATGGAAATTGGCTGACCAATCGCTGTAAAATACAGTCCGGTTAACTGATCCCGACAGATGCTGAGCAATAAAAACCTTTCGGAGTGTAGCGCAGCCTGGTAGCGCACCTCGTTCGGGACGAGGGGGTCGGAGGTTCAAATCCTCTCACTCCGACCATATAAAAATCGGCTTCCTCACTCAGTGGGGGAAGCCGTTTTTCTCTTTATCCTTCCCCCCTAATCCTTTATCTTTCTCCTCTTTAGAAATTCATAGAACTGGAACACTGATCGATGAAACCCGAACTTACAGACATGACAGTCCTTATCACCGGTGCAGGCCGCGGCCTGGGAAAACACCTTGCCCTTCACCTGGCCTCCTGCGGAGCCATTATTGGTGTCGCCGACATAGATGAATCCAGTGCCGATGAAACCGCCGATGAAATCATAACCAACGGTGGCAAGGCAAAGGCTTATGGTGGGGATATGGCCAAACGTGAAGGCTTCCTGCAAGTGGCTGATGATTTTGCACAGATCACCGGCAGGATAGACGCAATCGTCAACAACGCCATGTTGCTGCGGTACTGCCCGGTGGAGGAAGTGGATGAAGAGATGGTCAGTGCCATGCTCGATATCGGCGTGAAAGCCCTCTTCTGGTCAGCCCAGGCCATGCTCAAGCACTATGATGCAGAGCGTGGTGGACGAATTATTAATCTCGCCTCGCCCGTCGCTACGCGTGGATTCCCGGGTACCTCTGTCTACAGTTCCGTGAAAGGGGCCGTGACCGTATTCACCAAAACCATCGCGGCCGAACTGGGCCCCAAAAATATCCGCGTCAATGCTGTCTCACCAGCCTCAGTCCCAACACCTGGTTCACTCGGTCTGAACAGCAAGGAAGAATACGAGAAACGGGCCGCATGGATACCCCTGCGTCGTAATGGCACCCTGGAAGACAACACCCATGCCATTGCCTTCCTGCTCAGCAAGGAAGCGGACTTCGTCCATGGGGAAATTTTCAACGTGGATGGCGGCGTCGCGGCCTGCAACTAGGCTGAAGGCCAAAATAGAATGAGACCAGTGTCCTGGTAATCAACTCTTTTTGATGGCTTTTAACTTTTAACTTTTAACTTTTAGCTTTTTACTTTTAGCTTTTAGCTTTTAGCTTTTTACCGTCAGTTTTATTACCCGACAGAATACATCGCATCAATCAGTCGGGCCGCCCTCGGCCCGTTGGTTCCCACCGCATGCATCTTGTTGCAGCAATAGGCAAAGCCCAGTTTGGCGTCGGGGTCGCCCATGCCAATGGAACCACCAATACCATGGTGCCCAAAACTGCGCATATTGGGCCCCATGTAAACAGCCTCAGGAGTATTGAGCAAAATACCCATGGCCTGGTGATATGGTCGATCCTGAAAGCCCTCATGCTGGTTATGCTGTTCAGTGATCATGGTTTCAAGACCTTCACGGCTTAGCAGTCTCACACCATCAAGTTCACCATTGACCACACAGCCATAAATACGGGCTACCCCCCTGGCATTGCCATGACCTGAACCACTGGCCACTTCCACTTCCCGCCATTCCTTGCGGTTCATGGTGGTAGCCCAGGGTTCATCGGGATTCTGCTTGAAGGCAAGGTGGCGCAGTGAAGTGTCATCTTCCTTGTCCTTGGCGGCGAACAGCCTGGCCTCCATATTCGGCATCACTTCCGCGACATGGGACTGCTCTTCCTCGCTCATGCCACCAATATAATATTCGGCGTTCAGTGGCGTACTGACTTCCTGGCGCAGAAAAGGACCTACTGTCATGCCTGTCACGCGGCGCATCACCTCACCCAGCAGGAAACCCTGGTGGTGCACATGGTAAGCCGCCCTGGTGCCAATTTCCCAGAGCGGTTCCTGTTCTTCCAGGGCATGGACAATAGCTTCCCTGTCAAACATCGCTCCCGGCCACAGTTTATTCGTGGTGAGCACCGGCACTGCTGCCGTATGATCCAGGAAATGACGAATGAGCGTGCTCTCCTTACCATTCTGACCGTACTCAGGCCAGTACTTGACAACGGGATCATTCGGGCTGACAAGACCACGGTCCATGAGCATATTGAAACAGATCGCGGTTATGCCTTTGGCTACAGACATCATGCAGACAGTACTGGGACCGTCCCAGGCATCATTCAGGGCACTGTTACGCCATCCACCCCATATATCAACAACTGTCTTGCCATCCTGCACTACGGAACAACCGGCTCCGATCTCATCTTCCACCCGGAAGTTCTCAATAAATGCATCTACAACGGGCTGGAATTCTGGTTCATAGTGTCCGCCCAGTGGATATTCATGTCCTCGTGCCGTGATTGTCTCTTTGAGTTCCAAAATCGCTCCTCACCCCTGTTTTTGATATAGTCGGTGTCTATCCGACCTGTAACGAGGTCGCTTTGACAAACGTACAGATTATTCAGAAAGACACACAATAAAAACACCATAATAGCAAAACAACGAATCGAAAATCCCCATGACAGATAACTCTATCCAGTTTCAACAAACCTTCGATTACATCATTGTCGGCGCTGGCACTGCTGGCTGCGTACTGGCTGCCCGGTTAAGCGAAAATCCCGACAACCGTGTCTGTCTGATCGAAGCTGGCGGCTCTGAAAAACACCCTTATATCAGCATTCCTGCTGCCGTTGGATGTGCCATCATGAACCCGAAAATGGGCTGGGGGTTATCGACAGAACCCCAGGAAGGCCTCAACGGCCGGAGAGTTCCACTGCCTCGTGGGAAAATTATTGGCGGTTGCGGGTCCATCAATGGCATGGCCTATTACCGTGGCGACGGCAAGGATTATGACGACTGGGCTGCTGAAGGCAACAGCGGCTGGAGCTATGCCGATCTGCTGCCCTATTTCCTGCGCTCGGAACACAACCCGGAGTATAAGGATTCGCCCTACCACAACACCGGTGGCCCCATGGGGGTCAGTTTTATTCCCAAACCCAACAAACTCTGTAATGCCTTCAATGAAGCCATGGAAGATATGGGATTCCCTTACTGTGAAGACTTCAATACTGCTCATCCCAATGGCTACGGCTTTCGCCAGGGCTCTATCTGGAAAGGGAAACGGGTTTCCACAGCTGCCACGTATCTGCGCCCCGCCATGAAACGCAAGAATCTGACTGTACTGTCGAAAAGCCCTACCCGCCGCGTGCTCTTTGAGGGCAAGAAAGCGATTGGTGTGGAGATACAATCTCCCGCAGGGATTCAGTCCTATGGTGCTGGCAAGGAAGTCATTGTCAGTGGTGGTGCCTATCATTCTCCCCACATTCTCCTTAATTCCGGTGTAGGCGACAGTGCACAGCTGCAGGAAGTCGGGATAGATGTGGTCCATGAACTCAAAGGGGTGGGCAAAAACCTTCACGATCATCCTTCTACCTACACTGCCCTGGACATGGATGACAGTACTTCCTACGCCATATCCTGGAAGGCCATGCCAAGGGACATCATGCAATTCTTCCAGTATGCCCTGTTTCGTGGGGGACCAATGGCAAGCAACCTGTTTGAAACCAATGCCTATATCAAGACACTGCCATACAGTGATCGACCTGACCTGCAACTGGTTTTCCAGCCGGCCAGACGAAACATCAAGCCATTCCCGATTCCCATTAATCATGGCTACGCGGTTGCCACAGTCTGCCTTTATCCACTAAGTCGTGGTGCCGTAACCCTGGCCAGCAATGACCCGCTGCAGGCACCAAAAATAGATCTTGGTCTGGGCAAGGAACGTGAAGATATTCAGACACTGCTTCGCGGCCTGAAACTGGCCCGGCAGGTGGCTCTGCATGACAGTTTTGGGCAATATGATGCGACTGAAAGGGTACCTGGCAAGGACATCCAAAGTGATGACGAACTGGAAGCCTATATCCGGGAGACCATGATTACCGTACATCATCCCGGCTCAACCTGCCGCATGGGCAACAGTGACACTGATGTAGTCAACCATGAACTCAAGGTTCATGGCATGGAAAATCTGCGGGTGGCCGATGCTTCCATTTATCCCCGTGTCCCCGGAGCCAACACCAACGCCAGCGTCGTGGCTATTGCCGAAAAAGCCGCCGATATGATTCTCGGTGTTTCCGCACCAGAGCCTTTAACAGACCTGGCCTGAATGCCTATTTACAAGAAACCAAAACAGGAATTAAAAACATGTCATTAGAAACACTGAAAACCTGGAAAATCGGTGACGTTGAAATCACACGCATCGTTGAAGTTGATGGCTGGGCCGATGATATTTCCATGTTATGGCCCGATGCAGGCCCTGATGATGTCCAGAAATATCCGTGGCTCAAGCCTCACTTTGCCACCGAGGACGGCAAGATGATTATCAGCTTCCAGTGTTTCGTGATGCGGACTCCCGAACACCAGATCATGCTGGACACCTGCATTGGGGCAGATCGCCAACGGGAATTTGATGTCTTCACCAATATGCAAACATCCTTCCTGGACGATCTGAAACATGCCGGTTTCGATCCCAATGAAATAGATATGGTGTTATGCACCCATCTGCATTTTGACCATGTGGGCTGGAACACACATCTGGTGGATGGACAATGGGTACCAACCTTTCCCAACGCACGATACCTTTTTGGCAAACACGAATACGAGCACTGGAAAATGCTTCAGGACACTAATGGGTACCATGACCTGAACCACATGTTCGATGCCGTCCAGCCCGTTATTGATGCCGGGCTGGTTGACCTGATCGAACCGGATCACAGACCCTGCCCTGAAATCACACTGCGCCCCACTCCCGGCCATACACCGGGGCATGTCAGCATCAACATCGAATCAAGAGGTGAAAAAGCCATGATTACCGGTGACCTGATGCATTGTCCTATCCAGTTGGAAGAACCTGCGCGCATTGTCCGTTTCGACATGGACCAGGAAAAGGGGGCCAAATCCCGTGAGGACTTTGTGAAGGATATGGCGAACCAGGATGTACTCGTGATCGGCTCGCACTTTGCTGATCCTTCAGCCGGTTACGTAGTGAGTGACGACGACGGCTGTCGTCTGGATACCAGCAAAAACTGATCAAGGCCAAACCCATGCGGGGTCAGAACAAAACTGTTCTGCCCCCTTTTTTATTTATCCTACTTTCGAGGGGGCCGTCTCCTTCAGGAACAACGCTGATACGCCAGCCAGGAAAGCAAAGCCCAGGCACATGTACATTGGTGCCTGAAGGGACGTTGAATCTGCCAATACACCGGCCAGGGAAGGCGCCGCAAAACCACCAACCAGCTCACCGATACAAACCACCAGCCCCATGGACGTGGCCGCCAGCTTCGGATTGACTGATTCACCGGGGACAACTCCCATGAATAAGGCAAACGATCCTGTGGCACTCCAGCCAACAAAAAACAGCAAGGCCATGATCCAGAGCGGCCCCTCAAAATAAAGCGCTGTTAATGGCATGATCATGCCAATGAAAGTGAAGACAATCATCACTGGTTTGCGACCAATACGGTCTGAAAGTCCCGGAACCAGAAAGCCGCATAACATGGTCGAAATCCCCATCACGGAAGTCACCGCCACCGTATCTTCCGGAGAAAACCCGCGGTAGGTGGGCAGAAAGACGTAGATAAAAGTCAGGGTCACCAGAAACCAGGACACCAGGCAGATGGATATAAGGGCACAGATACGAATATTGTGTTCCTTCAACATACCCAATGCGCTGAATTTGACGACATGACCTTCCTGCTCACCGATCTCGGTTGGTTCACTAACAGCCTGCTCCGTATGGGATTTCGGTTCACGCATAAACTTCCAGACAAGGAAGGCACAGATAAGCCCGGGAATGCCAGTCAGGTAAAAGGTTATACGCCAGTCAAAAGCCTGGGCCAGTGCGGTCAGTACTATCGGCGCCAGGGAAGTGCCCAGTAGCGCGGCAAATACATTTTGCATAATTCCGGCATTGAGGCCCCTTCGGTGTGGGGAGCTTTCCTCGTTCATGACAGACAGGCAGATTGGCAGGAAAGGTCCTTCCGCAATACCCATCACAACACGCGCCATGAGCAGGAAGCCAAAGGAGCCAGCCAGCCCTGAACTGGCAGAGCATAGAGAAAAAACAATGATGGAAAATAAAATAAAGGGCTTGCGCGAGCCCTTGCGGTCAGACCATGCGCTGAAGGCATAGGCTGATATCGCCCAGGCCAGGGCCAGACCGGAACTCAACATGCCTAACTGGGCATTGGACAGTCCCAGGTCTTCAACAATATTAGCGGAAAGTACACCAACGGCATTACGGTCAAAAAAGATCAGACCAAAAGTAAAACCAAGTAACAGCAGAATGCCGTTTTCGTAGCAGAAAAAGCCTTTTTTTTCAGGCGCAGTCTGGGCTGGTGCAGACATGATGTTCCCCCTTGTCCCGACAATAGAAGGAAGCTCATGTCGGGTTGTTTTTATTGTTGATGGGAGTCTACCCACCCCTGGCCTGTCCAGGCAAGGGGCATGCCATCACAAGGCAGTTATTCGTCGATAAAAGAGATGGTGCGTATTTCCATGCTGTTGCGCGGCGGTGTGCTGTCATCAGTCCATGGCAGCTCAATGGCTGTGTGCCCGGTATACTGGGGAGCATCATCCCTTGAGTCATACAGCTTGAAAGCAAATATCTCTTCCGGCTGCATTTCAAAGGCATAGTACCATTTGTGGTCCGGATTCCAGGACAGGTTCCAGCCATATAATGGTGGTCGGTCAGGATCATTCAGCCCACCTCGGACTTCGGCAAAATTAAGGTCATCTTTCTCGACAGTTGCTGCATCACACAGGGCCAGTGGTGATCGGTGAACAGTCTTGATAGGACGCCAGAAGTTCATCAACACAACCCGTTTCTGTAGCCACTTATCCGCTTCATCGTCAAGGATATTCCGGGTGTACTCCTCAACGGTTTTACGGCCATAGTCTACATGGGCGGCATGTGAAGGCTGGGCATGCTGGCGGGCATCGGGTGCGTCACTGCGGGCTACATGACCAAATGCAATGGATTTTTCAGCACCATTGACCTGTTTTGCCAAGGCACACATCTCCGGGTAAAACACACGCTGCAACGTATCTTCATCGTAGTAGTCGTCTGCCTTCATCGCCGTATCATGATGCATTAACGCAAAGCCATTCTTCTCAACGGTAGGCTGTTCACTGGCTGCCACAGCATGCAGGTCCTTGACGATGACATCATGAAATTCACCAGGCCAGTAGGATTTCTCCCTATCTCCCGGGTAAAAAATGGTGTGTTCGCCTTTTACCACGTACTTTATTTTTGTTTCAGCATCGTGGGGAGTCATCATGGAGTTCATTGCGTGGTCCTGTTTTGTTCGTCTTACAATTCAATTCGAGGACGATTTTATATCACTGCGTCTTGCGTCGTAGCAAGGGCAATCCCCGTGAAGTTTGATTCAGGTCAGAAAAGGATACGGGAATAAAAGGATACAACGCAGGATGGTTCGACCCGGATTTTCCATCAAGTTCTTATATTCAGGTTTTCAATCAATGTCCAAATTCTATCGCCGAATAACGGTCCTGCGATTCTCTTCAAGCCTACTAAATCCAGACCTTAATCTTTTATCCTTAAACATCTATCCCGCTTTTCTGTCTGCATACGCTGCGCTTTGCCGACCTACGGGAGATAAGAGAACTACCTGACTTGTATCCTTGTCTCCCTGTATTGATGGCCTGCCTGAACAGCTCACCTTTCTTCCTTTTATCCTTTTATCCTTTTATCCTTTTATCCTTTTTTCCATTTATCCATACCTTCCAATCAAGTACACTCGCTGCCTTCAGAAAAATAAAAAACTACCTGACTCGGGGGAATCCATGCAAGACAAGCCAACAGGAGATTCAGGCTATCCCAATCCAACCTACGCCTGGTATGTGGTAGTCGTTCTATTCCTCGCGTTTGTTGTTTCCTACATCGACAGGCAGATCATTTCCCTGCTGGTGGATCCCATCAAAGCGGATCTGGACATTACGGATACCCAGATAGGACTGTTACAGGGTTTTGCCTTTACTGTTTTCTATACCTTTGCAGGTATTCCCCTCGGTCGGCTGGCCGACAAGAAAAACCGCAAGGTCATTATCTCCGTTGGCATGCTGGTCTGGAGCCTAATGACGTTTGCCTGTGGCATGGCCCGGAACTTTATTCATCTGTTTATTGCCAGGATTGGGGTTGGCATTGGGGAAGCCACCCTGTCACCTGCATCAAACTCGATAATCAGTGACTACTTCCCCAAGGACAAACGTGGCAAACCGGTAGCGTTCTTTTTCATGGCGGTTTATGTAGGTGTTGGCCTGTCGTTTATTCTTGGCGGCCTTGTTGTTGGTATGGTTTCCAATGCCGGGGATGTCCTGACGCTGCCCCTGCTCGGTGAACTCAGTGCTTGGCAGGTTACCTTCATGGTTGTCAGCCTGCCGGGAATTGTCCTGGTCATGATCATGGGCACTATCAAGGAACCCTTCCGTCATGGCATGCTCACAAAAGATGGCAAGGCAGTAGCCAGCGACCTTGGCGCTACAAAAGAGTTTTTCAAAAAACACTTCATGGCCTATGCCGTCATGTTTCTCGGATTCGGGCTGGCCGGTGCCATGGCAATCGGTTTTTTTGCCTGGACAACCCCGCTGTTTAACCGTATCCACGGTTGGGAAACCTCCCGGATTGGTCTGACCTTCGGCACAATCGTTATGGTCATGGGCACCCTTGGCATCCTTCTCGGTGGGGCCGTGGCCGACAGGCTCCTGCAAAAAGGGCAGCAGCATGCCTATATAAAGGTCTCCATCTGGGCAATCCTGGCAGCCACAGTCTTTGCGGGTACCGCTGCCATGGTTCCCAACCCGTATCTGGCCTTTGCCCTGCTCTGCCCTGCTGTAGGTTGTTTCGGCATGCCGGTAGCCCTGGCTCCTGCTGCCGTCAATTACATTACCCCAAACCAGTTTCGTGGGCAGGCCATTGCCATCTATATTTTCGTGGTGGGCATGATCAACAATGTTATTGGCCCGATCAGCGTGGGTTTCCTCAACGATTATCTCTATCAGGATGCCATGGCCATTAACAAGTCCATGCTCACCATCGCCGTTGTGTTTGGCTCAGTCTCTTCACTGATTCTGATGAATTCCATCAAGTACTTTAATCGAAGTGCCACTGAAATCCTGTCTGAAGAAGAGGCATAGCACTGGCCTCCAGCTGGCTCTACATTCATGACAAACGACAGATATGATCTGCGTACAATAAACGAATATCTCAACTACAATGCCCGGCATTGCCCGGACATGATCATGCTTCGCTTTGACAGCGGTGAACAGTATTCTGGCGAATCGCTCCGACATGAAACCTGTAAGTTGGCTGCCAATCTTGCGGATCAGGGAGTGCAACAGGGGGATTATGTCCTCTCCTGGCTACCCAACAGCCCCCTGGCCGTCCTGCTCTACCTGGCACTGAATTCCCTGGGCGCCATCTATGTCCCTTTTAATAC
>Ga0181590_10000482_pt1 | contig 31844 bp, 19 predicted proteins | sample 071ome_34_FD_132446 | JGI IMG/M metagenome (GOLD analysis project Ga0181590, IMG submission 132446) | Coastal salt marsh microbial communities from the Groves Creek Marsh, Skidaway Island, Georgia - 071411BT metaG (megahit assembly) | ecosystem: Environmental > Aquatic > Marine > Intertidal...
ACCAAAATTATAGGAGGCATTTAATCCATAATTAAAATCTACACCCTCCCGCCAACTGTATCGATCTCCATACGTTCTACTAATATGAGCATCGCCTTTTATTAAATCGAGTTGTTCACAACTATCCTTACCTTCAACGTCCAATCTAGTTAAAGTTTCATCGGAAATATGTTTCTTAACCTCAGTCGGGTCCAAATCTGCGGTCATGTGTAACGATTGTCGCGATTTCAACGCACCCGTGTACAGCATGCCGTCCGTGATCATAGCTGCATGATGTGGGTTTTCATGGGTTACTGGGTGAATCACAGATTGAGAGTTTTCTAGCGCGTTTAAAATGTAAGGTCGATTCGGATTACCCCCGATAAAACCGATTTGAACTTCGGTCCCGGGCGTAAGCGGCATGTCGAAGTGGTTGCTGCGTGCCGTGTGACTGGCGTGGCGAATCCAGTTGGATATCTTTTCTTCTTGACCACGCATAAAGTCGAAGGTGACTTGGTATTTACCTACTTCGTTACGCTGTGCGAGCGTTTGGTCGTCGGCGGCAGAGTAAACACGGCCCGTGGTCGAGATTACAGACGGGGCACTAGCCTCACGTTTAGGGCGATATTGCGTCTCTCTGGGTATGCCCTCGAAAGAACATTCGTAATAAGGTTCCGAGCCGCCCTGTGTGCTTCTTGCGCGGTTATCAAGGTTTGTACCTGAGTGGGTAACCTTGGTGATCAGTATCTCGTGAGTGTCGCCACTGGGGGTTTCCACCGTGATAAAAAATCCGGGGGTGATGCAGGGCAGGCCGGTCGTTCCAGTATATACGGCTTTAAAGGTTTGCAGTTCTTCTAAACGGATCTGAGCCAACATTTCTGCTTCGTCTTTGTTATCTGCGCCTTCATCGGCCATGGCAACACTGGTTTTCCCGTCACTCACGTCTCCAGCAATGCCCTGAAATAATTCCATCGCCTGATCTGGATTCGTCTCTGTGATAATGACGCTATCAGGAACCGCGTTGTATTGGCGTCGTAGGGTGCGTATCGTATGAAAGCTGTTGGTTGGATTGTTTGATTCATCCAGTTTTAAAGCAGGTATGGCCATGCCTTCATAATTGGTGTCGTCAGCGAATACCAAGCGACCGCCTTGATCGTGGTCGAAGTAGTAATAGATACCCCAATGCTCGGCCATACGAGATACAAAATGGAAATTAGACTCACTGTACTGGCAGATAAATTCTTTAGGAGGGTACGTCGCACTCAGGCTTAAATGGTGATCAATCATCAAGTCGTTGTTCAGTTCATCCGATAGCACCATAGAAACATCGGAATCTGTAAAAATATCATAGGATTGATTATTACGCTGACGCCAAAGGGCGGGCACCATGGTGGCAACATAGAATTTATGAGTGTTAGACTGTTCGAATAGCTCTTCTACTTGGCTGAAGATACCTTTTATTTGATAGGCATCTCGCACATTCATCTGATCAACGGTGATAAAGACGTCTTCTGTCGTAAGTAGGCTGTGGTCAATTGAGGCTGCTACCTCTTTTTTGATTTTAAAATGGATCTTTAATTCAAAAAAATGAGATATGGATTCGGTGCCGTTGATTGCGGTGATTTCTAGCTCGCTCGGAAAACTATCAGAAGCTAACGAAAAAACAGGTTGAGCCATAAAAATATCCTTATTAAACATCACCCTAATTAGAGCTAGGGATTATAAATTCATCTGGTTTTTGTTGTCTACGCTGGAGCTATATCAGCGGTAAAACTGTGGCCCAGTTAGTGTTAACGGGAGCTACTGGGAATTTAATTTAGTTAGAAAGTACCAATATTGCGACGAAGTTCCTGATAATTCTTCTCAACTCAATGTACACTGCCAGCATCGATGGAGTGATACTATGAATGAATTGGAAATCAAACTGAATAACCGCCTTGCCACCATTCGAACAGATGGTTCATCCATTCAGGAAGCGCGTAGCCTTTTAAAACACCCGCTCGAAGTTGAAGCATTCGGCCCTCAAATCTTTTTATCTCTCTTTGGTACCGACGCTCAGGTATCTATGCGCTTGATTGATCCAAATTTTAATATTCTCGATCAAGATCAGTACGACTTAAAGTTCCGTTAATTATTTAAGGATTAAAACCTTGGTTTGTGATGGGGCTATGGTGGTACCTGGCACATTCATGCTACTGCCGTTTTGGCCTGTCATCGACGTCAGACGAGCGGCAGGTTTTCCCCCAAAAAACGTCGCCGTACTGCCCATCAAAAACTTAGTTGGGCCCATAATCATGCCCGATATGATACCGCCGGCAACACCTGGCTGATCGCCATTACTCATAGGAATTTGTGTTCCGACCGTGTGAGCGAATCCCCCTCCAATAAGTACTTTCATAGCGGCCGTATTTGGCATGGCCGTAGCGCCCATAGAGATATTAGGATAAGGCAATGGAACAATGGCAGGGCCGACAGGGGTTTTACACACATCTGGCATTCCCATATTTGTGCCGCCTAGCTGACAATTTGCAAACATAGTATCTCCTTAACCCATATGAATACGATCACCATTGATCTTCACATCACCGTCAGCGGTCATGTCAATTTGTTTGGCTCGTTGTATAAAAATATTTTTAATGGAATGGATAACGTCTTTGGCTTTGACTTGTTCCAGTCTTTCTATGATCTTAACGCTATCTTTTAACCGTTGCATAAGCGTATCGGCTGAAGCCTCGACTGTTCGAGCATGAAAGTGCACTTGGTCGCTGGTAACTTTTAAGTCTTGTGAATGCTGCTCAGCCTGAACGCTGTTTTGACTTAAATGCTTTTGATTCATGTCTAAGCGGTTTGACTCAAACTGGATGCTCGGCGACTTAATCTTTATGCCAATAGGGTGGTGAAGTGTTGCGGCCGACCCCGCTTGGCGCTCGAGTATGTGCAATATGAAATACCCCCTTTGTGGGCAGTGAGACAGTGCCACATAGTCTTTTAGTTCCAGTTCATAAGGACAACTCACAGCGACTTTGGCATTCACCACCAGCCCATCATTCAATCGAACTTGAAATAGATTATTCTGCTGAGCGACTAGGGTGCCAAAACCCGATGTATTGTGTCCTTGAGAGAGCGGCATCATAGCGTTGGCAAGTGCGTTATTTTCCATATATTGTCCCTATGATGATTCGGTTATAGCAAAAGAAGGTTTTTTAATGCTTTTCGGCTTCCAATTTTGCGCAGCCGACAAAGCCTCGTCTGTCCCTAAAGCAAGTGATTTAGAGGAACCATGCCAAAGGCTGCCTTCATCCTGTATGCCGTGAAGGTTACAGCGAAAGAGCGATGCGTTCGAGAAGTCGCATTGATGCAGTTTAGTCAGCGATAAATCGGCATAGTTTAAATCTGCACTTGCGAATACAGTGGCTCGACCGTTTACCTGAGTCAGTTGGGCTTGAACTAAACTGGCGTTTGTCAGATCGCATCCAGCTAAATTGCTAAGCTGAAACCCGCTTTGATCAAGCATCGAATGAGATAACGTGCTGCCAGTTAAGTCAGCTTGATAGAAAATCGAAAGGGGCGCATTAACCTGCGATAAATCGCAGCGATTCAAGGCCGCTTCTACAAAGCAGGCTTGGGTCAGATTGGCTTTTGTAAATAAGCAATCGTTCAGCGAAGCTGAGCGAAACTGTGTTTTGACCAATGATAAGCCGCTAAAATCAGTACCATCTAGCTGGGGCTTTTCAAAGACAGATCCGTCTAATATAGAGCCAGGAAACATCACAGAATCAAATTCACATTCGATAAAGTTCGTCCTCAGTAGTTCACATTCATTAAAAGGCATGTCTTTCAGCTCACAGTTAATGAAGCTGCTCATATGAAATTGTGATCGTTGAACGTCGAACGCGGTGACCGTGCAATTTACCCATTGCGCGTTGTTCAAGTTTGCATCATTCACAGACACTGATGCAAATTCAGAGTCTACAAAGTTCGCCCCTTCGGCGATCAGATTTAGCCACCGGCAATCACTAAACTTAGTTTCGATGAAATTGGCGTCCAAAAACTGACTAGATTGAAAAGAGCATTCACTGAGTTCACAGCCTATAAAGGTAATCTGTTCTAGAATGGCATCGTCGAAGTTGCAGCCAGAAAATGCACAACCTTGAAATACGGCTCCTCCGATGTGGGCAGAGGCAAGATTGATCGACTGAAAAGACAATCCTTCAATAGGCTGCCCCTCTTTAATCATAGCGAGGATGGTTTGAAGGCTCATTGCCATTTATTTGGCCTCCAGTCCGCTAATTTTGACGCGTCCATGTTGGCGCCACTAAAGTCTGTGTGATGCACATAAGCACCTAAAAATTCAGCACCGTAAAAATTGGATTGAGACATATTCGCCTCTGCTAGGCGAGCTTGCATAAAGTTGCTGGCCATAAGATTATTATTAGATAGTTGGCTATTTTCCAATTCAGCGGAAATGAAAAGCCCATCTTTGACTGTGCACCCTTGCATTTGACAACACGATAGGTCCGACTCACTAAAATCAGCGCCATTCATGGTGCAGGCCAAAAACTCAACATAGCTCGCAGAAATTTTTCTTACGGTGGCATTGGCCAAAATGCACTCGTAAAATTGGGCATTGTTCAATACTGCTTTGTCACCTAAAAAGCGCGCATTCGTGAGATCACTTTTCAGCCATTGTGAGCCAGTGAGTGAGCAGTCAATAAAGTTGACCGCCATCATATTGCTATTTCGTACCTGTATAGATGGCAGGTGGCACTCATTAAAGGTCGCTTGCTCGAATGAGCAATCGCTGATGATGCTCTCAGAGAAATTGACCTCTAAGAATGTTGCGCCATTAAATTTCACTGAAGTAAACACAGTTTGATGAAAGGTCAGGTCGAGTAAATTCACGGTTTCACTTAAATCTAGGCCACTCAGTTTAGCGTAGGAAAAATCACTTTTAGCCACTTCTAGTTCTTGGCTTGGGGTATTTACGATAACGGCGTGTCGAAACTCCCCCGCTCCTAAGTTGGCTTTAGTGAGATCGGTATTTTCTAATTTTGCGTAAGTAAAATCGCAACGCGGAGCAATGGCGTGGGACAAGTTGGCATGACTAAGGTCTGCGTGACGAAAGTTACATTGCTCCAAATAGCAATATGAAAAATCCACTCCTCGCAGATCCATATTTGAAAAATCAAGGCCAGCGAGGTCTGCAAATTTAAGGGGTTCTTTCGCCTCAATGCGGGCCAAAGCCCAATCAAGTCTGTTACTGGCTTGTGACTGAAGCGGCGGCGTGCCCATATCCAGCATGTGCGCACCCATGCGATAGCCCTCAATCTGTGCTTCGTAGGCGGCTTCGAGCTTACGTTGTAAATCCTCAAGGGCGAGTGCCTCAGAATTCGGCAACGAAGCCTGAATTTGGTTTAGGGTTGCCATCGGGTCCGCTGGGCGAGGAAGAACAGCTGGCGCGTCTAGGCGATCCAAAGCGGTTTGTAGGGCGGTTATTGCGTCTTGGTTGCCGCTGTCTATGGCGTTGCTAATCTGCTCTGCGAGATGTTGCTTTGTTTGAGCCATCTGAAAATCGGCATACTCTTGGCTCAGTTTAGACAGATCATCAAAAGCCGTGAAATCCAGCTTCATTAAGTCCAGCTTGCCCGTCTCTTTATCCAATGGCGCAAGGCGTTCGCTGATGGCCTCAAATTTTAACTGCCATTCGTCTTTAACTGGGTTATTAAGATCATGAAGCTGCTTTTTCAAAAGCGTAGTATCAAGACCCTGTTGAGACTGTTGCTCAATCATGTCTAACAAGGATTGCTCGGCTTCAGCTAACTTCTCGTTTTTTAAGAGAAGTGCTTTCTCTTCAATGTGCTGGGCCAACAAGTTTTCTGGTTGGCTATCTTGATCCATGAGACGCGCCATGGCACAGGGTACGCTAGACGGTATAAGATCTTTGGTGGTCATCGCGTACCGCACACTGAGTTCAGGGTGTAAGCGTCCAATTAAGCTATTTAAATGGTCCTTTTTATCGCGAGCTGTTTCCTTGTCTTTATAGGTGCTTAACAAATATTGATACTCGCTACCATCAATCGTGTCGACTTTCATCGTTGCACGATAGATTAACAGGCCCATTAACTGGTTTGGAAAAAGCACAACGGTATCCACCGTGTTTGTGATGGGCATGAGATCTTGTTCAGTTAAATTTTCCCAAGCCACACCTTTTTTAACCAAATGGGTTTCCACATCGAATTGAGGGAGCTTAGATTCAATGACGGCATGCTGATGATGCGCGCCAGTCATCGTGATGGGTTGTGTCACCCAATTTTTGTCCTGAATGCGCTGGTCAAGGGGGGCACAGTTAAACGCGTCGAAATTGAAGTCGCGCGGATACCCAGGAAATTCGTTCTGCAACCATCGTTCGTCGTATGTTCCCATATGTTTCGAACGCTCGGGGTGGTCTGCGCCCAAGGGTGAAAAACCAGCAGGTTGCCCATTATGAGTCAACGATGTCATGAGGTGTGAAGGGTGTTCAAGGTTCGGCAGCTTGATTAAGTCTTCTCCGAATGGACTGGCTTGCTTATCCAGCCCTAACCCTAATGGGTTTTCTTTGTGCTCTTTTCCACCAAAAGCCCGATCCCAGGTCAATGGCATGGTGGTAAATGGTTCAGGCTTACTGGCCCCCGTGAGACCGCCTGTCCAGTAGCGATCACCCACCACGAGTAATGTCTTTTTTAAATCACCCAGCGCTAACGATACCTCCATGGAGCTAACGGGTTGCTGGTTCGGCGACTGAGCTTCACCAAGCACTAATACCTCAGGAGTGACTTTAGGCAACCCCTCGTCAATGAATGGCACAGGTAGCGACGACAAAGCATCATAGGCCTCACTGAAAACCAACGGATGTCCACCGAGTAACGGAAAATACAGCTTGGACGTGATGCACAAATAGTGATCACCTTTGAACTGAAATGTACGATAGCTCGTTTCAAGATCTAGCGGCTGGATAACGTTCACTAGACTACCTCAACAAAGTGACCACAACGGGATTAACCGAGTCTTTAGCTTTACCCAGTACGGCCGTTTGCCCCAGTACGTGCCAGTGGGTGCCCAACTGCAATTGGTAAAGGTCTGGTTTAACGTGCAGTCTTAAATCCACCTTAATCGGCTTATCAAGGTATTCACTGACTAAACGACCAAGGGTCGATACGACGGACTGGTCACCGTGAATGCGACGGTAATCAGACTCGCTAAGGTTATTAAGATCAATAGTGACTTTCTGGGTTTGCGTGAATATCTTAGAACCTAGATGGGCCTCACCTAAAAGACTGTTTTGCACACCCAGTTGGCAGCGTAACGCTTCGGGCAGTACCACGTCTTCAGGCACAAACTCCGTAATGCTTAAATCATCTAACTGAAGAAAGTCCCGGGCTAATATGGTTAAGCCATCTTTGCTGCGCTCTCGATTAGAAAAAAGATTAAAGTAGCGAAGTTTAAGCTTATTAAAATCCCGTTCGTTTTGAGTCTCAAGTGAGGAGCCGTTGTTTAAAGGTTGAGCGTCAACAGACGGCTGCCCCATAAGGTTGGCAAGTAAGGACCAATAGCTGTCATTGCTCTTTTCGATCGTATTTAACGGCAGCTTGTATAGTCGCCACGCTTGATACAACTTCGGAAAAAGTTGCTTGTGTATTATGTCCAGGAACTCGCGTGGTGCTGCCAGATCATCCCATTCATTGTCCAGTAACTCTTCGTTGTAGAAGTCGGGAAGAGGGGAGGCAACACCATATAAACCAGGTAATTGGGATACAATTTCGTAACCCCCTTGTTTATCTAGTATTTTTACATCATGAACGTCTTGATCGGTGTACCCGAGTGATAAACTAGGCTTTACTTCAATCTTTCGCGCAGGGCGACGCGGTGAAACCGGATAGGACTGATTAACGCTATCGAGTAAACGATAGGTCTGAAAAAATTCATAGTCTGATCCTTGAGCAAGAATATCTTGTTCAAGCGCCTGTAAACTTTCACTGGGTTTATTATTTAACCGACTAACTGGCTTGGTTGCCATACCAACTGCTCTCCAGTGTTGTCATTTAAAAGTACAAGCTCTACGAAACTATTGATCTCGCAAAATTGTGAAAACAGGGTATTTAATAGCTCGCCAAACAAAAATAGATCGCCATCGCTTGCGAACCCGGAACCATCACAGGTAATCGTAATTCGCTTACCTCTGACCAAATAGCCTCTATGCAGCTTTTCACAATGCTCCGCAGACAGATCAAGCACAGACTCAATACGTTTCGCATTGGCGGCCCTTTCTTTTGCGTCAGCTTGATTGGTTGGGTTGTACAAATTCAGAAGCACTTTTAAATTATTAATATCGGCGATTGGCAGATAATTAACGGTCAAATGTGCTAGCAAATTCCAAAGAATACGACCATCGGTTTGCGGTGGGATATATTCACTCACGGCAGTAATATTGTTAAAACTGACCAAATCCGCCACGTCAGGTGTATTGACGTTTACATCACCTGGCTTTAACTGTTGCGTAAGAAACCCATTCGAGCATCGAATATTAGCGGTTAGTACTTCACGCATAGGGAGGTCTTGGCCTTCAGGAAAGCTGACTCGAAGAACCGGTTTTGTCTCGCCCTGGTCAGACGATTTTTGTACCAGTTCATAGACGGGTTGCTTGGTTTGTTGTTTAGCACTCAAAGAAAAGTCTAAATACTGTGTCTTTTCACTCGATCGTCTATTTTGGCCTTGCACATCCAATACAGAATAAATCGTAAACTGGTTATTAATATTTCGAATAGGCTTTAGGGTTAGGTCACTGGTTTTATGGTCCAGTGGAATGGGCTCAGCGGTGGTATCGAATAAATTAATGACTGGCGTGCAAAACAGTTTTACGTTGCCTATGTTCACCTTAACGTTATCAGTTGAGGTATTGAACCTGAATCTTAGCTTAAACGCCTTCGGAAGTGCTTTGGTTTCATCCATGCCGCTTAGCTTAACGAATAAGAATTTGTACTTATTAATGAAGTACTCTTGAATCTGTCGGTAGCTATTCAGCTGAGTTTTTCCCGATTCAAGAAGATTAAAATCACTATTCCAGCCCAATGGTTCAATTTTTGCGTTAGCCAATGGCGTATTGGAAGCACCTTGAACAATAGACACACTCACAAGCTTTTTGCTTAGCAAATAATAAAGCTGACTAGCAGTAACGTAATCACCTGATAAATGAAGAGGTAACTCGCTTAAATAAACGTCGGCATTAGATAAGCTGGTATTGTTAATAATGACATCTAGTTCAGAATATTGACCGTGCTGATTTAGCTCAACCGCATTGATGGTGAGCGGGTGAACGGTAACAGGATGACAGGTCTGAAAACGGCAGCTAACCCCCTGAACCTTTTGAGAATCCAATTTGGATGTTTGCTTAATGGTCACCGCATTATTTAAGATATTTCTTGGTTTGAATTCGACAATCGTCGTAGCAGGTATTTCCTTTAAATAATCAGGCGCCACCAAGCGAAGAATCGACTGAGCGAATTCAGGGAAATCGGTATCCAATCGTTCTTGAATTCCTGCACTAAGGTACGCGGTGCCCTGTAAAATTCGTTCAACATCTGGGTCGTTGCTGGTACCGGCCAAATGCGGGGCCAAAGCAGGGTATTTTCGGGCAAATTCCCTTGCACTGTCTTTTAGCGCTTGTAATTCCGTCTGATAGCTATCTAATTTCATATTTTTATACTGCTGCTTCTACTGTTACTTGCCCGTTAGCAAGAATCTTTATATTCGCGTGAAAACTGCTGCCACCTAGTCCATCCACAACCGTCCCCGCAAATTTCCAGCAAAAACTGGTTGGGTCTTTATAATCTTCGTCGAGATTCAATGAAATGTTTTTAACTCTAGGTTCAAATTCTTGAATCTGAAAACGAATCTGTTGCTCAAGCTCATTCATATCGGGTGTACTGTGACTTTGAAACTGGCTCTGTAAATCGCTTAATCCCAACCGTTCATCGATCAGTACATTACCTTGTTGGCTGTTAAGCAGGCTTTCAATATCAAGCAAAAGTTGTTGTTCCCAAGCGTCCCGTGATAAAGAAGTCTTTTGCCCTTGTTGCCATTGGCTAATGCGTTTTAATAAGCGAACCTGCGACATTAGGCCTGTGCTCCGAAACTGTCTTCGTATTCGATGCCGTCGATTTCATGTGTCCACGTAATGCTGTCATAAATCAACGAGACACGCTCCATATGTCCAATACGAGAGTTGGATACATCTGACTGATGCTCAACATCAAAGTCAATTGCCGTCACTTGAGCGTTCTTAAGAGTCTGTCGGTAATAGATTTCTTCCATGCCCGCACCGTCTAAACGATACCAGTCAATAATCACCTCATTAAGAAGCTCACCGTCACTTAGGGCTTGGTAAAGCATAGGGCTGGTACGATCGACTTCTTTTAATATGGTAATGGGCAGGTGCACACGACGACCGTTTGGCAATCCCCTCTGATCTGTGGGCAACTTTACAGTGTGGGTCATACCCTGAACCACGATGTAGCCTTCACGGCCATCAAGATCGCATTCGCTCTCAATAAAGCCTTGGTTTTCCGCCGTGATTTTCATGTATCCAGGTAGCGCCATGGTCAATTCCTTTTTCTATGCCTTTTCTAACCGTCCACGCTCAGATAGCGTGAAAGGTTTACCCATGTATTTAAAATGTGGAGTGAGCGTGATGGTAGACACAAACCAACCAGACTTTCCTTCCACGTCTCTTACTAGAACCTTTGCATCGCGCAATGGACGACGAGCCCTAACAGCCGGTGCGGGGTTGTCCATATCCGAAACATATTGCTTGAGCCAGCGATTGATGGATTGATCGATCTGCGAACGGGTGAGCCATGAACCTATGTTTTCCCGTTGCATCACCTTAATGTACTGAGAAAAGCGACAGCTGATCAGCATATAAGGAATCTGAGTTTCAAGGGTTTGGTTCAAAAGGCTTTGAGGGTCCACGTCCTCATAATGAACAATATGACACGACGGGATCGTCGAGAAACCGGCTTTGCCCGTCTTGCGGTAGATCGTGAGGGGGGTTAAGCCATTGTTAACGAGTTGGTTTGCAATCTTGTCTGATACCAACACCTCGGTCGGTATCAGCTTACCCAGTTGAGTTTGTGTTTCATGCATATGGATATCGTCGATTAAACCAAATTGTTCACCGGTAACATTGATGAACCAACGATATTGCCCAAAGCTAGAAAGAAAACGAGTCGCCAGTGCGAAAGCACTATTACCCCATAGTCCAACCCGGGTATTATCTTCTTCAAATTCAAAACCCTGACCCTGAATCCGATATTGTCCACGCAATAGAAACTTAGGAAGGGTTAGGCACACATAACGGCTGCTTTCCTGACGACGGAACTGGTTCCACTTTGTATATTGGGGCTGTTCAAAATGGGCAGAAACATCGCGAATACTAGCAAAGTCTTGGTAGCGTTCTAAACCAAAGAGTTTACTAGAAGCGGCACTGAGAATCGGGCAATGACCCATAGCAGCCAACTGGCTTAAACTCGTCAGTAACGTAACATCTTGCTGAGACGGTGAAAACTCATAGTCGGCCACCATTAACGTATAGGGCTGACCGCCGAACTGACCGAATTCAGCTGAATATACCAACCGATAGAGGCTGCTTTGAGTCGTATCGGGCGCATCCTCAAAGTCTTCCATCAACGCTTGTTTGTTAACGTTCAGAATGCTTAGGGACATATTTTCTTTAGGCAAAAGATAGTCGTATAAAAAATGCAAACTGCGCCAGCTGCTTTCTAATTTCACAAACGAATCATGATGAATGACTAAATTGAGTTGTTCATTAATGCGTTCGTGTAACGCTTGCTGAATAACGAGACGATCATGATAGGCGGTGTGCTCATCGGCAATAAACCCATAATCCCCTAAATCTGAGATAAGGGTACTTACCTTGACGTTCTCGTCGCCCAATAGACGATACAGTTCATAGGCTGAACTTAACGCAGGGATACCCATCAGTAGGCTTTCAGGGTTCATGTCCTCAACCGAATTCAGCGGCATCTCGATGAGCAGTGCGGTTGGCGCATTTGGGTCGAGTCTATTCTCAACAGTAAAATTAAGGCTCAAATTTAGGCTGGCCATCAATTGGTCAATGCCTGAATCCAGTTGAATGATGCTGGCGCTGCTTGCGTCCTCACTGCGCTGATCACAGGTTAAATCAGACAGCACCAGTAGGCGCATCGGCAGCTCCACGCTCTGCTGAGCGTGGTTTTCGTAAACTAAGTTAATGCGGTCGGTAACAGGAGACGACATCTTTCACCTACCAGCAGTGCGCAGCAACTTCAGGTAACTGAAGCGGCACGCTATCCAGCATTTGGATAACAGGACGTTGACCACGAATCTCGAAGTTTACGTCGATGTAGTTTACGCCTGAATTCTCTAACTGTGCCTGCTGGTTAGGGAAATCAGTTGAAGCAAAGATATGGCGACCATCTTGGAATTCCTGAAGGAACTTACTGAAGCCCTTAACGCCAACGTAATTTTTGAGCAGGGTTAATTGGCCAATTTCAATTCGCAGTGTGGTATCACCACAGGTTTCCAGCGCCCACTTAAACGTGTGTTCAGTAGGATAGTTGTAGTTCGACAGAGTTTGTGTGCCATCACTACAGTATAAGTCTACGAACGTGGCGTAAGGCTGAATACGGGCACCAGGGTTAGCACCAGTTGGCAATGCATTCACCTTAACATCAAATGAATTACCCACGATGAACTTACCACTTTCAGCCTGATTTAATACTTCAAGCAAATCTTCGCTTAGGCCTAAGCTACGTTGCTGAACGTTTGCACGCACAATACCGCGCTTGTATTTCTTTTCAACGAACGGCGAGATCTCTGTATCTAGGTAGTTCCATAAAACCCCACCTTCGCCCACGACTAGGTTTCCGACTTGGTTGCTACTCACGCCTTCCATCGCAGCCAGCACATTATTTTGCCAGCGATCTTGAAGCTCACAGGAGCTTTCATTCTGCATGTAGTCGTAGATAGCGGCCATAGGCCCAGTAAAGAGATGCCAGAATACTTTCGAGGTTGAAACAGGTTTGCCAATGAGTGCTTGCAGCTCCTTAATCGATGCCCAAGCATCGGCAACAGAGCCGTTCCCGGTTTCAGGAGCATCCGGCATCTGGAATAGGGTGGTAACGGAGCTAAGTGATTGACTGCGAGAATCAGACTTGAAAGCGATTTCTGCCAACGCCTGCTTATATGCATCAACCGCAACGACGGCATCTTCTATAGCAGAGTCAAGGCTTTCACCCCCTTGACCTTTAGTCGCTTTCTTATGCACCTTCATCGCTTTTTTAGCTAACTTACCAACTTTACCAAGCTTACCAAGCGCTTTCTTGATGAGTTTTGTGTTGCCCTTACCTTTGCGTCCGTCAGTCACTGAATAGCCTTGGACTTCAGCAAAAAAGGCTAATTGAGACTTGGAATTGAAATCACCCTCAGAGAAGGGAGATAGCTCATCATTCATCGTACCCAATAGCGCAAAGTACGGATTGTCTGCCGTTGCAAAGCGATCTAATAGCTGCTGCCATTCTTTTCGATCTCGTTGCTGCATTTTGCCTTCGTCAAAGCGCTGTGCGAATTGCATCCAGGCTTCGATGTACTCGCGTTGATAGTACTTGGCAAAGTCGCCAGTAATGTCCGATAGCTGCTTGTCCTCACTATTGGCCAATTGGAACTCTTCCATAAAGTCTTGAATAAAGGCGTAACCTTCAAGTGTGTATGCAGGCTGAATCTCTGGTGGATTAACCACCTTATAACTCCCACCCCAGAAGTCCTTTAAGCGATAGCCATCAAAATCTTGAGCATTAGCCCACTGCACGATCCAGTTGTAATCGCCATGATTTTGTTTGACTAGATAGAGTAGGGCAGCCTGTAAAGACTTTTTCTCTTCCGTTAGGTCAACAAGAGAATGACTCCATTCAACGTAAGAAAAATAGACATCGTTAAATAAATCGGAGGTTTCGCCGTCAATGGTATCGCTTTGTACCAAGAGGTAGTCACTGCCAATGGGCTGCATTGGAATGTCTGTATCCGGTAGCAGGCGATTTTGCAGAACATTAATTCGACGAACCAGACCACCGGCTAGCGAGCTGATCTCTCCATCGTCTAAATTGTCGATAGTGCGCTTAAGATTGTCGTCGTACGACTTGATTAGGTTCCCTTTTACGAAATCAAGGTACTGGTCTTTAAGCTGGCTAACCTGATTGGTATTACCTTGTAATAGGCCCCATGGTAACAACTCTTGAGATTTATATTGCTCAAGCGCGTTAATTAGATGCTTTAAGCGATAAGCGGCAGTCAAAGCATCTGTTTCAGATTGATCTTCGTTCAGACTAATCTCGCTATCACCATAGTTGGTATAAATCTCATTTAAAACGGCTTTGTCAGACTCATAAAGTGCAGACAAGCCAACGATCGCGCTGAATGTCACTGCACCACTAATACCAAGAGCGTACTTACGAGCGGCACTACGAATTCGCAAGGCAGAAGGCAAGCTAATCAATGAGCCACGATCAGCGGGCAGAATTTTGGTAAAGAAATCGTGCAAGAACAGGCCATTGCGGACGCTTTTGCCATCTTTTTCTTGAATGCTTGAACTAAAGTACAATCCGCGGAAAGGCGGGGCCTCTTGATAAGCATTTCCTTTAAGTGCCGTTTTAATGAAAACATGCAGGCCGTCGCGAATGGACTCCATAGAGCGAGGAAGGGTCAGCAAGCTTTCATCTGGCGTTTCAGTTTGCTCCATCATGAGCAAACGTACTTCTTTCAAACGGTCAAGAACATTGTCCAAAGCGGTGTCAACGATGCCGTCTACATCACCGGATGAGGATTCATTTAGATAACCCATGGCTTGGGTTTTTAATTCTTCAGGTAAGTAGTTTGCCCATTCTTTGAAGCCAGGGATCAGGTCGGATTTCGTGACCATTAGGTACACGGGCACCTTCACTTCAAGCTTGTCCATCAAGTGATTAATGCTGTTACGAACTTGACGACCCTCTTCAAGAATATCTTCTTCCGAACATTCCAGCAGGCGATTCGCGGCGACTGCAAGTACCAAACCATTAAGCGGCTCTTTCTGTCTATGCTTAGAGAGCATGCCTAATAGGCTATTCCACTCTTTTCGGTCCCTTTCCATGCGATCAGGTACGGCATATCGGCCAGCGGTATCAATGACGATCCCTTCTTCGTAAAGCCACCATTCTAGGTTAAGGGTGGAGCCGTCTTTATGTTCCGAAAGATCAATCGAAGGGAGCAATAGCTTAGCATTTCTTAGACTGGTGCTTTTACCAGAGGTAGGGCGTCCAAAGACCATATACCAGGGCAATACGTACAATGGATCGCCTTGGTATTTAAGTTGCGAGCGCTTCAATGCCTTAATGGTGCCGTTCCATCGATCTTTCAATGATCGATTTAATTCGGCGCTGGTCATACCTAGCTCATCATCCTTTTCCTCTTCGGCCCCCATGTTTAGGAGCCCCTTCACCTGTGCTTTCGCTCGCAGACGAATGAAGATCTTACGTAGAATGATAAACGTTAAATAAATCGTAAAAATGACTGCCAGAGCGAGCAGACCCGTTTCAAACGGCTGCTCAAGCAGATAGTTAACACTTAACACCACTGCACTGATTAACAGTGCGACAAAAATCCAAATGAGTATTCTTAAAAACGTCTTCATACTACTTCACCAAATCCATGATGCTGTTTAATCCATGACCGATTTGCAATGAATAGAAAATAAGTGTTGCCGTTACCACTACGAACGGCGCCACAGCGAAAAACGGTATGAGATTAATCCGTGATTTTCTTTGAGCATTGATCTGATCCCTTTCATGATAGGCATCACTAAATAGGGTAGATTTCTCGAACACATTATTCGCGTCATTTGGCAATAATAGGCCCAAATTAAACACGCGAATTTCCTCAATCTTAGGCCGATCTTGCGGGGAGTAGTAACGGCCCTTGAAGCCGAGGCTCAAGCACAACAGATACACTTCGCGGACGCTTCGATCATCACCTTGACGATTAAGCTGATGTAGCCGCTCGTAGAATTCGTAGCCGGAATTGGTTGTATTAAAGAAATTACGTTGCAGAGAATCCCGTTGCCATAGCGCACGTGACTTCCACTTAGAGGTTAAAATGGTCTCATCTATGTAGGCCACAACTGGGAATAGTGCTTCACTGCATACATTTTCAGAAAAACCTGCCTTTACAGCAGCCATCTGAGCATCAATAAGCATATTGGTCAGTTGGTTTTTCAACTCTTCCCAGGCTGACTCTAAATAATCGGCATCGTCTTTGACTCGATTAATTTTGAGTATAGGGTCGATAAAAAAGTCTACTAATCTCATCGATCTAACCCTTAGCGCTTAAGAATGACAAGTTCGACCAGAAGATCCTCTGGAGCATCATCCCAATGCAAACTTAGAGCTTGTTGACGTTCGACCGCTTGCCATTCGTCGTCATGGATATTGATGCGAACATAATGAGCGCCTTCTTTCTTTGGTAGCCCGGCAGGCGCGGTAGGTGAGTGAATTAAGCCAATACCAGGAAGAGAGCGTTCAATTAAAACGTCGATGGTGTTCTTTGAGGCTAACTTAGCCGTTGTAAAGAATGACTGGCTGATGCTATCCCAATCTGTTTGACTATTTAGAATGAGATAGAAATCGGCGCGTTCTTCAAAGAAGTCTTTTGGTACCTCTGCATTAAACAGCTGCTCAACACGAGACATTTCAACAAGGAACTGAGGGCCAACTGAAATTTCATTTAAAATTTGATTGATGAGCATGCGCGCATCAGAAAAACATTCACCCGCGTTTAAATGCGTATAATTAGGCAGGCGTTGTTCACCGTTAGAGGTCTCACCAAGTAGGTTAATATCTGAGCTGAACGTGCTGATCTCTCCGCATAACTCTCGTAATCCACCGTAAACGGTCCACGGCGAGATTTTAGAAGTAGATACTTCGTGTACCAATCGCGGTACATAGCGTGAAAGTGCCTGTAATGAAAAACGATAGCGAAGTGCATTCGCATCGACTTGCGAGCCTAGCATCGCCTGGCCGTTTTTCAACTGAATCGCACGTCCAGCCAACTCATCTTTAAGTTCTGTTAATTGCTTAAGCAACTTTTTACTGCCGTCTAAGCTAAGGCATGGCGGGATATAGTCACTCGAATAGGCTAAATTTTCGCCGTTCATAATGATTTGGGCAAAAGGAATCAAGGCATGTTCAGAGTATTGAGACTTTTCTGACTCAAGAACAATATCAAGCTTCAAGGTAAGTTCGTGAGTTTCAGCCTCATCGCCTTGAACGTAACGATCGCTAATGGCGGTCGGGTTGATGAAGGTAAAGAAGCGCGTCTTGACATCGGTCGCCTCAGATATGTCTGCTATTTTAGTAACATTTGCATTAAAAGAAGAGGCCTTTTTGACTGCCAAATAAACGGTGTTTGGTAGTTCAGGGTCAATGTCACTGGCATTGATAGTGCGAGTGGCGACATAGGCGTTTTTATTCAGGTCAACAAAAGTACCGTCATCGAATAAGAACTGAGCCTCAAACAATTCGATGCGTTTAGATAGAATCGAATCGACTGAGATATTGAGTTCAGTAAAGCCCCACATCCAAGGCGTAACATGTTTTTTTAACACATCTATTTGATGGGTAATAAACTCTTCACTTTGCTGAAAGTGTTGCGGCTGTAGAAACATGCCGTGATGCCAAAAAATGGGTTGCGCCTGACTCACGTTTTCTTCCTTAAAAATTAGCCAGCTTAAAAACCGCTGGCGCTTAAAATGTTTAATTCTTCTTCGTTAAACAGTGTGAACTGTTTGGTACTCTTTCTACCCATTGCGACGTCTATGTAAATACCGTCTGGGATGGCCTTAGCCTCATCGGCAATAAGACCCAGGTTAGAAAGTGCTAAATCCACAAAACCGCGCTTGGCCGGTTTAATGGGAATATCAAAAACTTTTATGTCTAGCTCTGTATTTAGCCCGTAATATCCAGAAATGAGAGCTATGTACTTTGCTCCTTGTGCTCTGGGAAGGGTGGCTACTTTTTCCTCGCCTGGCTGAATAATGATGCGAGTAAACTGAGCAACGGTGTCATCAATACGTCCAGCATTTAAAAGCTGCAGAGCACCTTCTTTTGTTTCTGCCAAACCCATGAAGGTATTTGGATCGCTGAGTTGGAACACTCCTACAGCTACAGAATGCGGTCTACCACTAATGGCGTTTAAATCTACGGGGCTTGCAAGGTGAATGTGAACAGCACGATCTTCAAACACCCAATCTTCAGGTGCGACTTCTAAGCTGGTTTTACTTGCACAAGCACACAGTAAGCTAATAAAAACTGCGAATGTAATTTGTTTCATATAACACCCATAAAGCGGTGCAGAGCACCGCTTTACTTACCAAGGTTAAGCTTGGCTAGAACCGAAACGGTAAGAACCTTCGGTTCCTGCTGCTTCGTGAGTCCAAGTGATAGAACCTGGATTAATGTGTAGAACTTCCATGTGAGCAAGGTGAGCCATAGATGGGTCGCCAACGCTAGGAAGAACAGTTTCAATATCAACAAGAACAGCGTTCTCAAGTTCCATTACGTAATACAACTCTTCTTCGCCGCTAGCAGAAATACGGTACCAGTTGATGGTAACAGTTAACTGCTCGCCAGATGTCAAAGCGTTGTGAAGCAGTGGAGAAGCTTTGTCGATGAACTTAGTAATCTTCATCGGCTTCATTGCAGGCATGCTCGTGATCTGTCCGCTTTGCTCATTGGTACCGCGTGGTACGTTGTGAGCAAAGGCTTGAATCATAATCTCGTCTTCATGACCTTCTTGGGTAGCAGTACCCACTGAATCTTCAGACAGAGCTCCCGCGCTGATCTCACCTTGGTTTTGACCTTCGATAGTCATGTAGGCTGGAATTGCCATGTAATTCTCCTTTTAATTTTAGGTATGGTAAAAAAGCAGTTCGAAAACAGTCTGAACTACTCTTTATCCAACTTGCCAGCAAGTGATAATGTGAAGCTCGAACCCATGTATTTGAAATGGGGGCGAACATGCATTTCCACTCGATAGAAGCCCGGATTTCCTTCATCATCGGCCACCACAATACGTGCTTCACGCAATGGCTTACGACTACGAACCTCTGGTGGTGGGTTATCCTGGTCAGCCACGTACTGGCGTACCCAGTTATTCAATTCACGATCAAGATCGTTCTTCGTTTTCCAACTACCAATGTGCTCGCGCTGAAGCACTTTAATGTAATGGGCTAAGCGATCAATCATGAATAAGTATGGTAATTGAGTGCCGAGTTTGAAGTTGGTCTCGGCTTGCTTTTCTTCTGGTGAATTACCAAAGAATTTTGCCTTCTGGCAAGAATTCGCAGAGAAGAACGTTGCGTTATCTGTACCTTTACGCGCAATTAAACCCATGAAACCCTGTTCGGCCAATTCAAACTCTTGGCGATCAGACAGCATGACTTCAGTCGGGCTATAGATTTTGGTCTCGCCATTTTCTTGATACTTATAAACAGGAAGGTCAAGCACCTCACCACCGCTTTGTGGGCCAACAATGTTCGGGCACCAGCGGTATTTAGCGAAACTACGAGACATGTTGGCTGCAAACGCATAAGCCGCGCTACCCCAGCATAGTTTTTCGAAGTTAGTGCCAATGCCTTCTTGGTAATTAAATTCTTTTACTTGATTGTCTTCACCGTAAGGGCTGCGCAACATAAAACGAGGCACCGTAAGCGCAACGTTTCGTGCGTCATCGGTATCACGGAAGCCATTCCACTTAACGTATTGTGGGCCTTCAAAGATCGACTCCAGATCTTTTAGCGCTGGCATACCTTGAAATGAATCTAAGCCAAAGAATTTCGGGCCTGCAGATGCAATGAACGGCGCATGCGACATAGCAGAAACAGAGGCCATGTCTTGCAGTAGCTTCATATCTTGGGCTGTAGGGTTAACAGAGTAGCCGCCGATAATGGCACCATACGGCTTACCACCAAACTGACCGTATTCGGCTGAGTAAACGTGCTTGTACAAACCCGAACGAGTCACATCTGGGGCATCTTCAAAGTCTTCAATTAGCTCATCTTTAGTGGTGCTGATCATCTCGATGCCGATGTTTTGGCTAAAGTCTGTACGATCCACCATGAACTTTAGGCCACGCCAAGCACCTTCAATTTTTTTGAATTCTTGCGCTTGCATGACTTCGTCGAGTTGCCCACTGATTTTCTGATCAATCGCTGAAATCATGTCGTCAACCAGTTTCTTCTCTACCTTGTCGAAACTGCGAGAAGGCTTTAATAAATCACTGATGAACGCTTCGACACCTTTACGCGCGGTTTCAAACCCATCGTCTTCTGGCGACATACGGGTTTCTGCCATCACCTGATCGAGTAGGCTCGTCGTGCTTGATGGGGCATCTAATACTGCATCTTCTGTTTCGTATGACATGTCTTGTCCCCTTATTCCGCTAGACCTAACTCAGCCATCACTTGCGCGCGAGTATCGTCATTTTCCAAAATAGCTTGAATGGTTTTTCTAAACGCAGGCACGTTACCTAAAGGCCCTCGTAAAGCCTGAAGGGCTCGGCGCAACTCAAGTAGACTAGCCAATTCAGGAATCTGCTCAGCGACTTTGGCAGGGTCAAAGTCTTTAATGCTGTTGATTTTCAAATCAACGTTGATGTCGTCGTCAGAGTCTTCTTCCAGTTTATTCGGTACAGAAAACGACATGGATAGATTGTGGCTTTTGACGACATCGTTGAAGTTTTCTTTATTGATGTTGATAGGCTCTCTGTCCTCAATCACTTCATCATTTTCTTTGCCAGTAAAGTCGTCTAGAACCAATAACTTTAACGGCAGTTCAACGCTCTCGGTTGCACCACCGGTATCTGATTTATAGGCGATATTAATTCGCTCTTTTGGGGCTACGCTGCCGTCAGACATAACCTTGCTCCTTGTTTATTGTGAAATCAGTGCCGGGTTGTACCAACATAGTTGGTCGTAGGCGGCGTTCATCTGTTGTTGCTTACTGGATAACTCGGATTCATCCAATTTCTCATAGGCATTAACCAATAGGGCTAACGCCTTAGAAAGAAAGTCGCTTTCCCAGTCTGCTACGCTCAACGAACGAATTTCTTCGATCATACGTTCAAGCATGGGAATGCCCACTTTAACCTGGCCGTTTTGGCAGGCCAGCTCAGCACAGGCCATTTTGATCTTAAATTTGTCACGCTTGGTTTTCGCAGGCTGTTCATGCAGCAGTTCGAACGCCTCATTGATCTTGCCTGAAAGGGCTAGCTTCTTAGCTTCAGCCATAGCTGAGCCAAGTGTATCTTCGCTCACAATGGTCTCGGCCGAGTCGTCGCTTATTAACGATTTCAACCACGCTTGGCAGGGTTCCGATGCAAACGGATGGCCGTTGGCATACTGCAATTCCATGATCTTGGGCACGCGGCGTACGAACTGGGTAAGCTCGCTAATTAACGCATCTTTAGCTTTTTCGTATTCAGCGCCTAAAGCTTCAAGCGCCAGCACAATGTAACGGTTACCATCAAACCAATATGGCAATTTTTCAGCACTGCTTTCCGCTACGTTCAACAACTCAAGGTATTCACCTGATTCGAAAAGCTCCACCACTTTTTTTAATTTGTCCGCCGGCGGTGACGGCAATTGAGTCTTGCCATCTTTACTGGGGGGTAATTTGTCTAGGCTGCCCCATAATGCAAAGCGGCTATAACGGTAGCGCTTTGCATCGCTGGTTTTTGCAGAAGAATGAAAAGCGGAAAGCGCCTTAAGTAAATCCTGAACCTGTTTGAAAACTTTCTTGGCATCCTGTTCGGTTTGGATGTCGCCTATGGGTTCATTGCTCGTTAATGGAGTTTTATTAACCGGTTTGCTAATGGCTTTAGCGGGAGCGCTGACCTCTTGCTTAACGGCCGCTGGCTCAGAAGGCATTTCAGGTGCCAATGCTAATGCCTCAGGCGTGCTTTGAGTCGTGGTAGCCTGAGATGAGTCAATGGCAGGCTTCTGTGCGGGTGCCTCAACCGTACTCGTTTCAACTGGTGCACTTACGCTCTGCTTAGATTTGGCGATTTCTGCTAATCGTTTGATGGGTCGAGAAATATCCGCAAAACTGGGTGCCTTATCGGCCATTTGGTCGGCAAGAAAGTAATCGAGCTCTTTTAGTTGCTTCGCCAGCTCACTAATCACCGGCCACTGTGAATCGTTTGGTTCATTTTTCTCTAGAAACTGGGACGTTTGCTCTATTAGCCATTCACACGAAGCCTGCCTACCGCGTAAGCGCTTCACCGGTGGGTACATGTCTTGCCAAAACGACTCGCTCATTTTGCTAAGCAAAACAAAGCCTTCGTACAAACCGTTGTAGCCATTAAGCTGCGTGTAAGCGTGAGCAAGATAGCACGCAACAGAAAAATCCTTCGTTGTGGACGACAATAAATTTTCAGCCAATGCCTGAACGGTAGACCAGTCAGTGGCTTCACTAGTGAGAGATTGAGCCTTGCCTATCTCCGCTTCCAACTGTTCGTAAGCGGCTTCGTATTTCGCATTAATACCGCAAGGTTCAGCGTTATTGATAGGATTAACAGCAAGATCAAGTATCGCTTGATTAACGTCCATGTACATCTTCCTAAATCGGCATCTGCTCACGATTGAGCAAAAAATCTTAGATGAGTGCCGCGCATTTCACTTATTAACTAGAGCTCTGTCAACTGACTAAATCGGTTTGTTTGAATTTTGATCGCTTACATTGTTTGTAAGAGAATGCTTACAAAAATCGTATAAATGTCGAAGAAAAGTTGAGATCAGTCACAAAAACATTTCGATATTTGTCACGTTCGTTTCAATTAACTGAAGAATTAGGAGAAAAAAAAATGGAGTAATCAATCTAAAAATAAGTAAAAGGTATTAGCATGGATTAATACTCAATCTTTGAGTAAAAAAAATTAATTTATAAAAGTGTGAGCGATTAAAAAAATACGATCATTCTTGCCTAGAAATTTCATTGCGGTTGTGTAGACTTCGGCGTTCTACAATTTGGGGTGATGGATGTACTCGATGAATCTTGCGCGTTTCATTAAATGGATTTTTGTATTTCAGGTTTTTTTAATTACAGCCTGTTCTGACTCTGGCTCTCAATCAAATACTCAAGAACGTGAATTAAGCTTACCCAATGGCTTTCCCATTATGGAAGGCCATGATGGAACCAGCGTTCTAAACTTATATTACGTTAGCCCTGAAACGGGTACGTTTCAGTACGAATCGTTCAATATTACTGCCGCTTCAAAAAGTGACTATGAACCCATCTCTGGGCAAATGTTCATGGAAGAGGGTGTGCAGTACGAATTCTCGATTACCGTTTATGGTGACAAAGAGATCGAAGGCAACGAAGCATTCGGTATAAAAGTGCTCGACCTACAAGGTAACGGCATTAGCAGCGTTATTGGCCAAATCTTAAATGATGACCTGCCCCAGGTTTCAGTCTCCAGCCCAGAAGTAACAGAAGAAGATACGGGTACTACGCGCCTACGTTTTAGGTTTACTTTGGATGAGCCGGTCGTAGACGACTACACCCTTAATCTAAAGAGCATTTCAGCGCAACAGCTCAATAGTGAAGACTCACTTTTATTTCCTTATGTTGCAGAGCCGGGTTCTGACTACGAAGCGGTGGATCAAACCATTACCTTCCGCAATGGTGAGACCGAAGTGGTCGTCGATGTCGTCGTACTGTCAGAAGATCTGATCGAAGAAAACGAAACCGTATTACTAAAGCTGTATTCTATCTCTGAACTTGGCTATGAGATCAGCGCCTTGCCTGGTTATGCTCAAGGTGTCATCCGCACCGACGAAACGCCAAAATTAAACGGCTTCGAACTTATTGTGGACAATCCTAATGCTCTAGTGAGCATCGCAGAGGGCACCGTAGAGGTACCGGCTGGCAACGCGGATTCATTCGACAGCTCGGCATGGAAAGCCGTCACCATAGAACTGTCGGTAAAGCGATCTGAGAACATCAAACAAGATCACGCATTCCAACTGGCCGTATACAGTAAAAGTGACTACCTAGACCTAGCGAATAAGACAAGCGATTCCGTTAAATACGTGAACTACGCGGCGTATGCGGAAGTTCTCGACAACAGCAGCACACTCGATATTTGTCTAGAGCTCGACACATCAACCAACAGTTGTTTACCGACCTCAACGTTCACCCTAGCGCCTAACTCGACTCAAGCCAGCGTCACCTTTTACGTGCATTCGGATGAATCGGCCGAACCAAACGAAGAATTCTTGCTCTCTATAAAGAGTGATCAAGGCGTCCAGTTTGCCAACGTACTGGGCACCATCGTGAATGATGACTCCGAAAGCCTCTCGCTGGCCATTATGGAGGGTGAAGATCAGAAGCAATTTGTTGACAACCTTAAGGAAACAGCAAGTGACCTCAAATTGTCAGAGCCCAGTAGCGGTGAGGTCACCTACACGCTTCGAGTCACATTGAACTCAGAGCCGGATGACGAGCAATATACAGTAGGCTACGAACTAGCCCCCTATCGCATACAGAGCCCAGCTAACGCCACCGATTATGAGGCCCCAAATGCAACGGGCCTTCTAACGTTTGCGGCAAAAAACGATACCCAAGAGATTCAACTGACGTTAAAAGATGACGATCTATACGATGGTGATAAAAAGCTCGAACTGCGCTTTCCGAACACGGATCTTAAGTCACAAATCATCACCATTCTCGATGTGGACTGGCCCGTCGTTCAGCTAGGGGACTTTACCAATAATACAGGGAGTATTGCGCTTGCACCCGTTAAAGGTGTCGAAACCGACTACACATTGCTAAAAGAAGAAGCAGTGCAAGACGGCAGCAACGAAAATAATAAAACCCGTAGCTACGGCCTATCGTTAGCCATACAAAGCTCCACCGCGAAATCTAACCTAGTTTATGATGTGCAGCTTAAGAGCGCCTTACCAAGTGGTACACCTGCCAGCAGTGCCTGTACAGCCATGCGCAGCGGCAGTGATGACCCAAATAGTTTTGCCAGCTATCAAGCAGAAGGGCAGTTCGACGACATCGTGTTGATGGACGGTTCTCGTGCAGTATTGAACCGCGTAACCGATTCAGACGACGCGACGCTATTAGCAATCGGCTCTATTACCATTCAACAAAATGAGTCCAATAAATCCCTCAACCTTCTAGTAAAAGATGACGATGCCATCGAATGTGCGGAATATTTTGAGTTGCGTTTTATTCCGCAAAACAATGAAGACGGTGGTGAATTAAGCACCAAGTTTGTGATTCCTAACTATGATGTGGCGACGTTGAGTGTAAGTGGATTCACCGTAAATGAGCCTGAGGCAGATGTTTTAACTACGGGTTTTACCGTTACACCTAACAAGGTGGTCACAGGCAGTATTGCTTACCAATTAACCTCAGACGATGCCTATGCTTGTTCAGGCGCTGATATTAACGGGGCACGAGCGGGGACGGTTTCTTTTTCCAGTGATGACGCGCAAACCGTCGGGATTGGGATTAAAGCCGACAACCTAGTAGAGCCACAAGAGACCTGTGGGTTTGCCCTAGTGGGTAACGATGGTGTTGTCATTAGTTACGACCAAAGCCAATCGCTAGCACAAGGCATCATTAATGATATTGACCAGCTTACGCTTACCGTCTCAGATGTTTCAACAGGTGAAATCTATGAGCCAACGTCTGGACTCTCTGGGGTCAGTGTTGGCGAAATTACTTGGGATAAAACCATCGCACCTAACTTACCTAATGTGAGTCTCACGGTCGAATTGTTGGATTGTCTTGGCGATGTTGACTGTACGGATTTAAGTGACGTTGGCCCTCAAAATGGTTATGAAATCACAAATGGGATTGTGAATTTTGCGTTAACGGCGAACTCACAAAAATCACAAACCCTGCCTTTGCTGGTCGTGAATGACGATACGGTAGAGTATTTAGAGCAGTTACGCTTCTCCGTCGAACTTACATCAGACGCAGACAAACAATATGTCAAGGCCATCACTGATGCTACGGATAACGGAGTCGTTGAAAAAACCATTAATATTCGCAATTCAGACACCTTCATTGTCAACGTGGCGGAAGTAGATGGTGCGTGCGCGGGTTTTAACGAAGAATCAGGTTGTCACGAGTTTAGGTTTACATGGGAGCAGGGCTCGCAAATCGTCGAAGAGCAAGCATTAAGCTTAGAGTTGAGTGGCACAATGGAAAAGGTGGCCACTCAGGCGAATGATGTGGTCACCGACCCTAAGGATTTAAGTATCGAGATAGCCTATGGTGATGCCTCTGATCAGTACGTGGATGTCACCAGTGCGACGCAAATCGCGCTAATAAGGCCAAAAACGGATGAACGAGAATACGTCAATCAGGCAACCTTAAGGGTAACCGTACATGATGATGACTTCGTCGAAACAGATGAATCCTTCACCCTATCGTTATCGGTACCTCAACAGACCTACATTGGTAACGTAGAAACCAATGGGGCTGACTGGCCCACTAGATTGTTTAATTCCAGCAACGGTGATCAGTTTACTCATACGGTAGCCAAACAGGCAGATCAACTGGTGGTAACAGTAGTAGCTGAAGACAGCGCCCCTGAACCGAGTGACACAGGGGGGGTTGCATCGCCGTTTTCATACTATACAAACTTAAACATAGCGGCAGATGTGCCTGCCATAGACCTAACGGTTAATCAATCTTCCACATGCCCAAGCGGTGACGTCTGTGCGCTTGTTGGCAATGGTAATGACTTTACATTGCCGAGTGCCGATATTTCGTTGCATACCGGTAATGGTACCTATACCGCTTTAATCCCCTCTACGGGTGACCCTGCCAAAGGCAGTGAGTCACTAGGAATAGTTGTACTGGATGACAATATTGTAGAAGCGGATGAAAAAATCAGACTCGGATTTACATTTAACGATGATGCTGTTGGTTATGTGGCTAACCTAGCTATTGCAGAATACATCATATCCAATGGTGATTTAATCGACGTAACGATAACAGAGTTAACGGGACCAGGAAGAAACTGCACGGGCTTCCAGAGCGAATCAGGCTGTCGAGAGTTTAAAATCAATTGGGAGAATGAACTGGAGAGCGGCAGTGTCAGCATTAATCTCGCTGCGGCTAATAATAATGAGGCAGCATTCACCGAAACAAAAGACGGAAACGATTCACAAATTACGACCGACCCTTATGATTATGAGTTAACGTCTTTCGTTTCAGATGACCTCAACAATATATCGGGTTCAAGCATTACTCTTGAAGACAGTGATGATGTAGATGCTACGCAATCCATGACTGTAGTGGTTAGGATTAACGATGATGAATTTGTTGAGCCACAAGAAAAACTCAACGTGTATTTTTCTAAAAGTACCGATTCTATTCGTGGTATCACAGGGTTTAATGCCGCAGGCAGTATCGAATATGACATTCCAATTCAGGATGTTTTAACCATTACGTTCAACGGCAGTACCGCAACCGGTGATGAGCCTATTTATGATGGGGACAGTCTACTGACGAGCGGTATTGAACGCCCATTTAGCTACACTATTGACCGTCCAATCGCGAAGAATGCGGAAAACATTTCCATGTCTTTAGACCTAAGAGCATGTGGTTCAGGTTTGACTTGCGCCACTGAAAACCAAGATTTTTCAGTACCAACGACGGTGAGCGTTAAAGAGCTGGGTAGTTTGAATTACATTTCTGCGGGGGCTTACGATTTGGGCGTAGCCATATTACCTGATGAGGTAGTTGAAGTAGATGAATTCATTAAAGTTCGAGTGAATGAAAGCTCAAGCTATATAGCCAATTTTGGCAATGTCGACTTAACCTATGGTATTTTGAATAATGATAAAACTGAGTTGTTTATATTAAAATTACCAGATTCATCGAACGCAGAGGGTGACTCTGGAACAGACCAAATTATCTATACCATTAGCTGGGATAAAGCAGTTTCAGATGATGTCCCTGCGTTGTCTGTTGGGTTGGATTTTTCTAGCGGGACAGCATTACTTAATACAGATTTTACCGTAACTGGATTGAGTGATGGCTTTTTACAATTTAGTCATGGCAGTGGGTTGAGTGCAAACGGAAGCCAAAATTTTACGGTTAACATAATCGGTGAAGATCGCATTGAGTTAACGGAAACCATCATACCGTCTTTATCGCCGCACATCCCCTCTTTAGAATATATGACAATTGATGCTGATAATAAGTCTGGCCGAACGCATTCCATTGTGAATGATGATTTTATTTATCTTTCTTTGACGGGGGATAGAACTGTAGAAGAGGATAGTGTTGATATAGCCAATATTTACTGGACTGGCGGTGTAACAGAGGCACTTCCCGTAATTAAATATGATATTAATGTTTCTGGTACAGGCATTTCCAGTGCGGACTATGATGTGGCAGCCACGATGCCGAGTATTAATGTGGTAGCGGGTTCAATACTCGCGAATGCAGATGGTTCAACAATATTAAGTATCAATGAAGACAATATCGTAGAGCCAGACGAAACACTGCAGGTTTCACTATCGCTGTCTGGTGATGAGGGCCAATTAGCTACGCTGAACCAATTCGTCAAAATATTACAACCTGAGTACCGCTATACGATAGAAAATGACGACTTTGTAACGGCAGGCCTTAAATACTATAAATCAAATAGCCTGACAACTCTTATTGAAGAGGGTGGAGAGGTGCGTTTAGAGTTCTGTGTTCCTGCTGATAAAACCTACCAGTCCGGCAGCGGCGACATTTCATTTACAGTGAACCCAGCTACACGCAACGATACCGAGTCGAGTACCTATAAAAATGCGACCTGTGACGATGCAGGGTTAACGACCAACGGTAATATTTCATTCTTGAATGATGCTGCGGGTGCGGTGGCTTGTAACGCGTGGAGTGTAGAGCGTAACCTGTCGCTTGATGGCCTATCATCGGGTGCTTGTACGGAAGCCACGCTGGCCACCGCTGTGGATAATTCAGCGACAGATCCTAATGCATTCTTCGACCTATCCGTTGTTACCAGCGATGCTAGATATCTTGGTTCAGACATCATTAATGGCACGTTCGTAATGATCAATGATGATTTCATTAATCTGCTAGACACAGGGTTGATGGAATGTGTTGAAAGCGGTTTAGATAAACGTTGGGGTGTTCTATGTTCTGGCTATAGTGAGTCACCAAAGGGCGCTTATCTAAAGCAAGACGCCGCAGAGACAGATTTCTACCCAGACCTCATTTACACTTTTGTAGATAGCAATGGCCAGCCTGCAGTCAGTAAACCGAGCAGCGGTGAAGTGTGTGTGCAAGACAGCGCGACCGGATTAATTTGGTCCGCTTCTGTAGAGTCAAACACAGTGGCTGATGACTTTGTTATTGATTATGAAGGGGATGATAGCCCTCAGGATGAATGGGATTGCGGCCTGGCGAATGAAGTAGATGGCCGAACTTGGCAGCTACCCACCGTACAAGAGTTGGTGAGTATTATGGACTTGAATCCAGTTAGCGCCGCCAAGCCATTAAACGGCAATACCGTGTTTGGATTTAAATCCACGTCAACGAATTTTTATACGGCAACTTCTAGATATTGGAGTTCAGATTTATGCACTATAACAACGGCTGATGATGGGGCGTGGACGGTGGATTTCATTACAGGGCACGTAGCCTGTGAAGCGAAAACGTCCGAAATCAATTCTAAGATGTTCGTCTATAAGTAAGTGGGAGTGGGGATATGAGAGAAGCATTTAAAGTAAACCTGATCACGTTTGCATTGGTGTTGTTGGTGGCCTGCGGCTCGGAAGATGAAAATGGCCCAGATACCGATGGTGATGGTATTCAAGATCGACGTGACAATTGTGTGACCATAACCAACCCAGATCAAGCCAATACCGATGGCGATTCAGCCGGCGACGCATGCGATGCCTTACCAGAGGATGCCACAGAAACCAAAAATTTTGATGGTGACGACCTAGGCGACAATGCTGACCCAGATGACGACAATGATAGCTACAACGACGATGTCGACGCCTTTCCCTATGATGCCACGGAATGGGCCGATATCGATGGCGATAATATAGGCGACAACAAAGACTTAGATTTAGACAGCACCAACCCAAATGCAATTAAGATGAGCCGCTTGGTGGAAACAGGAAGGGCCACCAAGTTTATAGGCGAATATGGCAACGATGACTATCGCCTTGGGCTATTAGGTTCGAAAGTTAAAAACATCGGAGACGTCAATAAAGACGGCTTACCCGACTTGTTAATTGGCCACTATAGGGTTGAAACCAATGGCGTATTTACTGGGACGGCTTATCTGATGTTTGGGCAAGCAAGCGGTTTTACCAACGAAATCGATTTGGCGGATTTATCAAATATTCCCCACATAAAAATTCAGCCAAATACGGAGATGAATGTATATGCTGGCATAGGCGCAGACTTTGAGGGGATTGGGGATGTCAATGGCGATGGCATCGACGATTTCATGATCTCCGCGTTGTTCACGAGCACCCCAGATGTGCTGCTATACCATGGTGAGGTGTATGTCGTATACGGCCGCGAAGATTGGAGCCAAGGCAATGGCCAAGATGGCATCTTGACAATAGATGAGATGAAGGCGGAAGGCATCACCTTTACAGGGGGCTATTATTTAGGCCAGTTAGGCCAGACCATTAGTAAGCTAGGCGATATAAACAACGATGGCTTCATCGATATAGGCGTTTCAGAAACCACACATGCTGAGAACGCAGCGAATCTAGATCAATTCGGAAGAGTGCACATCTTATTTGGTGGCGACCATTGGCAGTCATACCCAGCCGGTTCCAATTTTTTAATCAATGACATCAATAATGACGACGGTTTAAAACGAGTAGAGATGAACGGTACCAATGACTCAGAGTACTTGAATTATGCAGATGGCTGGGGTTTTGGCCGGGATCTCATGCCATTGGGAGACTTTAACGGCGACGGTATCGATGACGTTGCGATCTCTCAAAGCTTTACCGTGGAATGGACTTCTATCGGGGTCGATAGTGTGTTCGTGATATTCGGGCAGGCATCTGCTGACTGGTCGGACATCTATTCTACCGAGGACTTAACTGCTGACAGAGCCTTTGTCATTCAAACCGATGAAAGTGATTTTGCCACTGACATGGGGTCGGATCTGGCCGTCGGCGATTTTAATGGCGATGGCGTCAGCGACCTTGCGTTAGCTACCTGGGGAAAAGTAGCTGGAAATAATAGCTTTTTAGACGGGTATGTCAGTATATATTGGGGCGGCCGTGGTGGTTGGCCAAGCACCATGACCCGCGAAGATTTAACTGAGTTTTACGGCGTTAATTTAAAGGCCGATAGCACGGATACCGGCATAGGCCCCAACATCATCGGGCTGCCCGATCAAAACGGTGACGGTTATGATGAGTTAATCGTGTCGACCAACAAAAGTGAATTTCATAATTTTGAATCAGAAGGAATGCAAGAATCCTTGTATCAGGTGTACGGTAAAGAAACCTGGATGGACGGCACCATCGGCGTCAATTCAGTGTCTGACAGTTTATTTCAGATTCAATTAAATGATTTTGATGGCGGCGGCTACACCTACTTACATGAAGTGGGCGACATGAACGGCGATGGCCTTGCAGATTATGTGGTGGTGGACCCGCAAAAAAGTTCCAATGGCTTAACCTATAATAGTGAGGTCTTTTTGGTTTATGGGTACGAACGCTTATA
>Ga0181590_10000512_pt1 | contig 31102 bp, 60 predicted proteins | sample 071ome_34_FD_132446 | JGI IMG/M metagenome (GOLD analysis project Ga0181590, IMG submission 132446) | Coastal salt marsh microbial communities from the Groves Creek Marsh, Skidaway Island, Georgia - 071411BT metaG (megahit assembly) | ecosystem: Environmental > Aquatic > Marine > Intertidal...
CAGAATATGGTTCAGGCTAAGATCGATCAGTACCAGCCGGATATGGTGATTCTTGACTATCACGGTTTGTTTGACGATGCTAGCGGTGCTCGCAATGAGACTGAGAAGGCTAAGAACCTGTCTAAAGCTTTTAAGCGTATTGCTGTTAAGAACAATGTGCCGGTTATTGACGTTGCTGCTGTAACAATGTCTGATGGTCATGGTGATCGACCACCTGAATTAGAAGAAGTCGCTTGGTCAAAACAGTTAGCTTATGACGCTGACTTGGTGCTGGCTATCCATAGAGAGTTTAACTCCGATCAGTTCCAGATTGTATCTAGAAAGGTTCGGAGGGCTACACATTTCGGGTTTTACCTGAGATGGAACTTAGAAACAGGAGAATGGAAAGAAGAATGGGACGTAGGATGACAAAGAGTGACGTTTGCTTTCATGTTGAAAAGGGAGAGGCTGTTGATATTGAAACAGTTATTAGACTCCGACCTTGGATAGAAGATGAGGTTAAGAAGTCTCACGGTAGATTCTCTTCCACTAATCTGATAACCGACTATGATGCAAAGAGAGAAATCTTTGGATTTGAAATTCGCTTCAACAGGTGATATAACAAAGTCAATATATAGCCTGCTGGACTCGCAGGGTATTGAGGTACATAATCACTCCAGCACAGAGATAGCTATCTATTGCCCTTTTCACGATAACATTCATAGCCCTGCTTTTTACATCAATGTAAAGACTGGGTTATGGCAATGTTTCAATCCCTCCTGTGGTAAGAAAGGCAATTTTAGGCAGTTATATCATCACTTTACTGGTAAAACTTATGGCCGTGAGTGGGTCTTAGATCCTGTTAACTTGCAAAGAGAGTTGGATTTAGCACTCAAGCCGGTTAGGGATGAAGAGTTAACTGTTGACGCTATTGAAATTGACTATGGCTCTGATGAGGTTGATAACTTGCAGACTATGGTTGATAGGGGTTTTACTTTAGATGTCTTAGAAGAGTTTGAGATAGGGTATTCTAAGGTGAAAGATAGGGTTGTCATACCTGTAAGGGATTCACAGTTTAAGGTTGTGGGTTTGATAGGTAGGGCAATTCATGACTGGCAGGAGCCTCGTTACCTATATAATAAGGGTTTCAAACGTGCTGATGTTCTGTTCAATATCCAGAATGCAAAGGCGTATGATTCCGTTATTGTATGCGAGGGTAGCCTTGATGCGGTCAGGGTGGCTCAAGCTGGTTTCAAGAATGTTGTGGCTACTCTAGGCGCTCAACTGTCAAGCAATCAGGCTGGAATGATGAGAAAGTTTTTTGACTCAATTATCATCTTTTCTGACAATGACGACGCTGGTGCGGAACTCCGTTCTGCTATAATTGACCAGTGTCGTGGGAAGGAGATGTACTCCGTGCAGATTCCTGATGGGTTGAAAGACCCCGGCGACATGACAATTGAACAAATAGAGCAAGCCATAACAAGCAAGCAAATAATAATAGGAGAATATTAAAATGACATTTACAAGCATTAAAACATTGAAAGATATTGAGAAGAGTATTCCTCAGACAACCGGCAAGTCTGGTGCTAAGAAGTACTTCAACATTCAGTCGGGCGAGACTTATAAGATTCGTTTCCGTCAGGAGTTGACTGAGGATTCAACTAATTACAGTGAAGAGGCTGGTACTGGTATTATTGTGCCGGTTATTACTTCACCGATTAACTGGAAGTGGCGTTGTGCGTCTACTGCTAGCATGGAAGAATTTGGTTATCGTTGTTGGGCAACTGAGCAGGTTCCGCAGGATGGGCGTTGGAAGCCGAAGCCTCACCTTCTTATCAACATTGCGGTTGAGATTGACGGTGTGTGGGAACCTAGAATTCTTGACACCACTTTTAACCAGCGCCATGTTGGTATGATGTTGATGGAATACGCTAAGGAGTTTGGCACTATCACTAACCAGACTTTCAAGTATGGCCGTACTGGTTCCGGTGCTCAGGATACTAACTATAGTTTGATTCCGTTAGGCCCGAGCGACCCTGATGCTTCTATTCAGGGTTTAACTATGCATCAGCTTGATAACGTCTACATGACTTTGGGTTATGACAAGCAGAAGCAGTTTTTGACTACTGGTGACCTTGAAGTAGACGGTTGGTAATCTTAACAGTGCGATTGTTGGCTGTGTGGGGGGAGCAATCCCCCCACCTCCAACGGAAAGGGTAGTATGTCTACTATTTGTCTTGACCTTGATGGGGTCGTTGCCGACTTGGTTGGCGGAATTAATAAAGAACTAGATGTTCGTGGCTTGTCTGATTTTGATTATGCTCATTGGATTGTTGGTGTGTTTGAGGATGATTTGACGAGGGAGATTTTTCATCGTGGTGTGTTTTGGAAGAATTTGAAGCCGTTTGTTGATTCGTGGTATGCGGTGAATGATTGGTGGGCTGTGGGTCATGATGTGTTTTTTGTGACTGCTCGTTATTCTGATGTGTCTAGGCGTTGGGTGCGTCCTTGGTTGGATATGTGGAATGTTCAGTATTCTGATGTGTTTTTTACTGATATGGGTGATAAGGCTGGTTTGGTGAAGAGGTTGGGTGCTGAGTTTATGGTTGAGGATAATCCTTATGAGGCTAGGAAGATTGTTGAGGCTGGGACGGATTGTTTTTTGATGCGTGCTTGGTATAATTCTCAGTTTTGGGATGATTTTGATACTATTGGTTCTTTGTCGGAGGTGGTTGTTGATGGCAGGTAAGTCGTATAGGCTTTCTTCTGGGGCTAGTGTTGTTTTGGGTTTGTCGCCGGTTGTGTTTATGTTTTTGTGGAATTGGCGTGTTGGTCTTGGTTGGGTTGTGTTGTTTTTGTTTTCGATGAGGGAGTCTGTTGATGACTGATTTTGTGCATTTGCATTGTCATTCTGAGTATTCGTTGTTGGATGGTATGTCTCGTCCTGAGGATATTGCGTCGATTGCGTCGTCTAATGGTCAGTTTGCTGCTGCGATTACTGATCATGGTACGATGGGTGGTGTTTTGAAGTTTCAGGATGCGTGTGATAAGGCCAATGTTCGGCCTTTGTTTGGTATTGAGGCGTATTTTGTTCCGTCTGTTGGTTCTGATTCTGATTCTAAGGCTGAGCGGTTTCATTTGATTTTGCTGGCGAAGTCTAATGAGGGTTTGCAGAAGTTGTTTCGTGCTAATCAGGTTGGGTGGAGGGATAATTTCTATTATAAGCCTCGTCTTGATTTTGATTTGTTGGAGGATTTGGTTGATGGTGATGTGATTGCGTTGTCGGGTTGTATGGGTGGTGCGATTTCTAAGGCTTTGGAGCGTGGTGATCATGCTGAGGCTGAGAGGTTGTCTGAGCGGTTTATTAAGATTTTTGGTGATGATTTTTATTATGAGGTTCAGGCTTGGAATCCTGCTTCGTTGAATGATGGTTTGATTGATTTAGCTTCGTCTTTTGGTAAGAAGGTTGTTGCTACTGCTGATTGTCATTTTCCTTCTGCTCATGATCGGCATGATGAAGAGGTGTTGTTGATGGTGTCTCAGTATCCTTCGTTGAATGCTGCTCAGTTGCGTCATGCTAAGGAGAATCTTGCTGGTGGTGGTGATGTTACTGAGAAGATGAATCGTATGTATCCTGATCGTTTTTTGAGGTTTGATCGGATTAATCCGTATGTTGCTCCTGCTGGTGAGGTGTTGTCTTGGTTTCAGGAGAAGGGTTATGATCGTCCTGAGTTTTTGGAGAATACTGTTGAGGTTGCGGATAAGTGTGCTGCTCGTTTGGAGAAGCGCAAGAATTTGTTGCCTAAGTATATGAAGGCTTTGGATTCTGATGAGTATTTGCGTGAGTTGTGTTTGACGGCGTTGACTGATTTGTGTTTGGATAATGATGTTTATTTGAGTCGTATGGATGAGGAACTTTCTGTTATTGCTCGTCTTGGTTTTTCTGACTATTTTTTGATGGTTTGGGATTTGGTTAAGTGGTGTGATCGTAATTCTGTTGGTCGTGGGACTGGTCGTGGTTCTGTGGGTGGTAGTTTGGTTGCGTTTTTGCTTGATATTTCTAAGGTTGATCCTATCAAGTATGATTTGTTGTTTGCTCGTTTTTTGAATCCTGATCGTAATGATTATCCTGATATTGATTTGGACTTTGAGGATAAGCAGCGTGAGCGTGTGAAGGATTATTTGGTTGAGCGTTGGGGTTCTGATAATGTTGCTGCTATTGCGACGTATGGTGTGTTTAAGCCTAAGTCTGTTGTGAAGGATGTTGCTAGGGTTTTTCAGGTTCCGTTTGATGAGACTAATAGTGTGACTCCGTTTTTTGAAACTTTGGAAGAGTTGCAGGCTACGGATAAGGGCAAGACGTTTATTAAGAAGTATCCTGATGTGTTGCCTATTGCTAAGAAGTTGGAGGGTAGGATTCGTAATACTGGTATTCATGCTGCTGGTATGGTTGTGTCTGCTGTTCCTTTGACTGAGGTGTGTCCTGTTGAGACTCGTAAGGGGTCGTCTGAGAATCGTGCTGTTGTTACGTCGTTTGATATGGAGGATGCTGAGTCTGTTGGGTTGATTAAGGTTGATATTCTTGGTTTGAAGACTGTTTCTGTTATCAAGGATTGTATTGATAAGGTTAGGGAGCTGTACGGTGTTGATGTTACTGATGCGTCGCTTGGGTTGGATGATCCGGCTGTGTTTCAGAATTTTAATGAGGGCAATACTGTGGGTGTTTTTCAGGCTGATGCAGCTGCTTATAGAAACCTCATTGATCGTATGGGTATTGATGATTTTAATGATTTGGTTGTTTCTAATGCGTTAGTGCGTCCGGGTGCGTTGTTGTCTCAGGGTCAGGCTTATATTGATTGTAAGAAGGGTGAGGCGACTGCTAAGTATCCGCATGAGGTTGTGAAGCCTATTTTGGAGGATACGTATGGTACGGTTATTTTTCAGGAGCAGTTGATGCAGATGGCTGTGTTGCTTGCTGATTTTTCTTGGTCTGAGGCTGATAAGCTTCGTAAGATTATTGGTAAGAAACGTGATGCTGCTGGTTTTGATGAGTATAAGGAGAAGTTTTGTAGTAATCCTTATTTGACTCGTCGTCAGTCTGAGAAGATTTGGTCGGAGTTTGAGTTAGCGTCTTTGTATATGTTTAATAAGTCGCATGCTGTTGCTTATTCGATGTTGTCGTATCAGACGATGTGGTTAAAGATTCATTATCCTAAAGAGTTTGTGTGGTCGATGTTGTATAATGAATCTGAGAAGGGTAAGATTACTGCTTATTTGATGGAGGCTAAGCGTCTTGGTATTCAGGTTCTTCCTCCTGACGTTAATTTGTCTGGGGAGTATTTCACTATTGATGAGGCTGGTATTCGGTTTGGTTTGAGGAATGTTTCTGGTTGCGGTAATAGTGCAATCAGTGAGATTTTTAAACATCGTCCGTTTGGGTCTTATGATGAGTTTATTAATAAGTGTTCTAAGCGTCATGTCAAGGCTCCGTTGCGTGAGAGTTTGACTAAGGTCGGTGCGTTATCTGGTATCGGTCATGATGGCGGTTTTGATCATGAGCGTTATTATTTGCCTATCCTTGGTTTTGCTATTGGTATGGGTGAGGGTGATAATGAGATTGATCAGGTTGTGGAACCTATTGAGGGGTTTCATGAGATTTATTCGCCTTTGAGAATTATTAAGGGTGTGGTCAGGTCTACTAAGAAGACTCCGAAGTATTTGCGTGTTGAGATTGAGGATCAGTCCTCGTCTGTGTCGGTGTTCTGTGACAGGAATACTGAGATTGCTAATCGTGATTTTGGTTATTTTGTGATTGGTGATAGGACGATGCATATGCATTGCGATGCGTATGATTATGTTGGTTCTGATCTGTATGATCTTGCCATGTTGATGCGTAAGGGTAAAGAGCATGATTACTCTTGGTTGTATGACACTGGGCTGGGCGACGCTTCTGCTGAACGGAGCTTGTTGTATATCTTTTCTGCTAGGGAGTTTACAACTGGTAAGGGTAAGGATATGTCAAACTTGTATGCTTGGGATGGTGAGCGCACTTTGAAGATTGTTGTGTTCCCTTACTTGCATGGCAAAATTCGTCATTTGGTTGGTAAGACTGGATGGCATGCTGCTAAGCTGAAGAATGTTAAAGACTTGGAGGCAGCTACGAGACTTGATTCTTATACTTTGGAGAACGAGAACTCTCTTATCACTATTGATAATTACATTCAGAGAAAGGGGCTTATTAAGCCATGACATTAGAGCAATATCAAGACATTTGGGTTAACGGTGCTGTCAAGAAGGCTGGCATCCGTGACTGTGAGTCTAGATGGGAGATGATGAAACCTGAGTTCGATAGGTGGCATAGGCCGTTTACGGTGTTGGACTTTGGTGCTAATCTTGGTTACTATTCTTTGCGTCTTGTTGAAGAGTATGACTGTACTGTTGTTGCTGTTGAGAGTATCTATACTGACTGGTTGATGGAGGTGTTAGATGAGAACAAGCAGGACAGGGTGATTCTTTTAGATAAGAAGTTTACTCTGCAAGATATTCAAGCCCTTGCTGAAGTTGAGCATTTTGATCTTGTTCTTGCTTTGTCTGTCATGCATCATGTTGAAGGCGGTACGTTTGAAGAGATTTTAAATGCGTTTGTGTCTTTGGGTGACGTTCTAATTTCAGAGGTTGCTTTGGAAGGTCCGGCTTGTGGTCAGACTATTGTTAAAGATACTTATGTGCCTAAGGGAGCAACGGTTCTTGGTAAACCAAAGTCTCATCTTGATGGGTCGGAGCGAACTCTTTTTGTTTCTCATCACAAGAAGAAGACTTTAGAGAAGTCTTATCTTGGTACGCCTTTGCGTGATACAAAGATAAATATCCATTCTGATTATTATCATAAAGAGATAATGAAGGCTGGAACGATTCGCCTTTGGAACCGTGGGATTAACTTGAGGACGTTTCTGGACATGGGCGGTGTCGTTCCTAGCGCCGATAAAATTGTAGATATGTGTACGGCTTCCAAACCTGACTTCATGAATGGTGGTATGATTCATGGAGACCTCACGGTTCACAATGTCATCTTGCAGGGGGACGACGTGAAGTACATCGACAGTCTTGATGTGAGAAGGCATGTTGAGGATGATGATGTGTGGTTTGAAAAGATGGTTAAAGAAATAGAAAGTTACAGGAGGTAATATGTTATTTATTGATAAGCGTAAGGGGGATGTTGTCCCTACCCATGAGGTTATTCCTACACCTAGTATTGGTTTGAATCGTGCTTTGGGTGGTGGTTTGTATACTGGTGCTACTCATTTGTTTTGGGGTACGCCTTCTGTGGGTAAAACGACGATGTGCTTTAGGATTGTTGCTGAGGCGCAGAAGATGGGTTACAGACCTATCATTGTTGATTCAGAGTACTCGTATTCAGAAGAGTATGCTGCTAAGTGTGGTATTGATGTTGATGATGTTGTTTTAATTCAATCGACTGTGGTTGAGGACATTCTTCGGCATTTGATTGGATATCTGAATCATCCTGATGAGAAACATATCTTCTTGTTTGATAGTCTTTCTAATATCGTTAAGGAAGAGTTTTACGACAAGCCTGATGGCGGTAAGGCTATGGGATTGCAGGCTCGTTCGCAAGGTTACTTCTTGCAGAAGCTTGTCAACCATCTTCACAAGGAGAGAAATATCATGTTGTTTGTTGCCCATCAAACGGTGGATTTGAGTGGTATGTATGCTGTGATGAAGGCTAAGATGGGTAATACAGTGCATCACAATATGCATAACATTATTAAGCTTTTCTTGTCTATGTCTCAAAAGGAGATGGAGCGTGAGGATCGTACTAATAAGATTATGAGTCAGCGTGCTACTTGGACTATTGAGAAGACGAAACAGTTACCTACTATTGGTACTCAAGGTTACTACTACGTTCTTCCTCAGGAGGGTCGAATTGACGCTGAGAGGGAGTTGATTGAGATGGCTGTTGAGAATGATATCATTCAGCGTAGGGGTGCTTGGTATTCTTACGGTGAGCAGAAGTGGAATGGTACTTCTAATATTGAGTTGACTGAGGATCAGGTTGACGAAATCTATAAGGAGTTAGTTAGGTGAAAAGAGATGAAGGGCAAGAAGCAAAAAGGGATAAAGCAAAGCCGGTTAAGAACTCTGGTAGAGGTTTTAGAAAGGGAGATGCGACTTTTCATCGTTTCCTGCTTGACTATAAGCATAATGGTAGCAGCTTCACTCTTAGCAGGACTGCGTGGATAAAGCATCGTAAGGATGCTTGGCGAAGCCAGTACAGATATCCTTGCATTTCTGTTGTGTTAGGTGATGATTCCGATACTAAGGTTGCTATAATTGATTGGGAAGTATTTAAGGAACTGATCCGTGACTCCGATTACGAATGAAGAACTGTATTCAACTGCTTTTTACTACCTTGTTGGTGTGATTAGTGGTATGGAAGATTACGACGATATCGCTGAGGAAGAACTTGTTTACTTCTTTCTTGGGAGGGCTGAAGACATAATCTTTGAGCGTCGTAGTCGTAATGAGGAAGTTTGAGAAGCACGGTATTCTTGGTTGGGTGGCAACTGCTTTGATTGTTTCTGCTTATGACTATTGGGCTTTGCATTTCAAGAAGCAAACTATGTCTGCTGCTTTTAAGAATGGTGCGTATAGAAAAACAACTTCCGTTCCGGTTTTGCTGGGTTGGGCTATTCTGACTTGGCATTTGATTCATCCTACAAGGATGAGAAAAACAGACATTATGTCTGTGCTATTAGATAGGAAAACTTTTGAGTAACTTTTATATTGATATAGACAGGATTGCTGAGATGATGGGCGATCAGTCCGAAGAGTTTGTCGAATGTATGAAGATTGTGCAGGATATTATTGAGCGCCCTGATCATTATGTTGGTGGTCAGGCTATCAAGTATGCTAATCAGTTAGCTGCATACAGGACAACTATGATTATTAAGTCACAAATCTTTAAGCGTAAGTCTACCTTAATGGATAGTGATGATAAATTTACTAACGACATTTGGAAAACAATGTATGAGGCTTTGGGTGAGAATATTAACGTATTAAAACTTTCGGCTAGAAATGGAGTACATGGATGAAATCATTAGACGCTTTGCGTAACAAGGTTGAAGAGAAGACTGCTGTTGTAGAAGGCGGTGAGTTGACTGGTAGCGATTTAGAAGATTTGTTGTGTAAGAAGGTTGATGAACACTTAGAGGAAAGAAATGAGCCTATCTACAAGAAGGTTGACTACTTTAGACCTAGTTCGACTAACCAGTGTGCTAGGTATTGGTGGTACATGTTCGATGGGGTAGAGTACACACCTTCGTTCGCCCCTCAGACTTATCGTATTTTTGATAACGGTCATGCTGTTCATGACCGTTTGTATGGTTATTTTAGAGGTCTGGGTATTCTAGTTGAGGAAGAGTTGCCTGTTTCTAATGATGATCCGCCTATTCAGGGTACTGCTGACGGAATTATTGATTTAGATGGTCACAAATTGATTGAGCTTAAGTCGATTTCTGCTGAGGGTTTCTATTATAGGCAGATGTACCACAAGCCTTCTGACGATCACGTTCGTCAAGCTAATTTGTATATGCATTGTCTTGGTTTAGATAGTGGATTTGTGATTTATGAAAACAAAAATAATCAGCAAATTTTACCTATTTATATCGAACGTGACGATGTTTTTCTTGATAAACTGTTTAAGAAGTATAGAAAGATATACAAGTCTGTTGAGGATGGTGTAATGCCTGATCGTCCATACAAGCGGACTTCAAAGCACTGCGCTAAGTGTGATTTAGCGTCTTTGTGCTGGTCGGAGAATTCAATTGAACAGGAGTACGAGCCATTCTGATAGGATAGAATGTAGTAATGAAGAGTGCTCTAACACTTTCATCCCCAAAACGTACAATGCGGTGTTTTGCTCCCCTGATTGCAGGAGAGTCGTCACAAACAAAAGGTTGCTTGAAAAGTACTACGAGGCTAAAGAGCGTAAAAACTCCTCTAGGGTGTGCGATACTGACGGTTGCAGCACTATCTTGTCTCGTTATAATAAGGAAGACATTTGTGAGCGTTGTAAAAGGGAGCGTTATATAAAAAGACTTGTCTCATGGGGGTGGGATGAAAAGAAGTTGAGAGATGAGTATAAGTAAGCTTGTTAGTTCTATGAAGTCTAATAGGCTTATTTCTATTGATCCCTCTTCGCATTCTCTTGCTTGGTGTGTTATTGATCTTGATATGGGTAAGTTTGATATTGTGGCTACTGGCAAGATTGATTTTAAGGACAAGAAAGAGATTTCGAGTAAGCTGAAAGTTATCAGAAAGGGTTTGCAAGATGTTTGGGAAGACTATGGTTACAGAAGGGCTTGTATTGAACAATCTGTCTACATTCAGAATTTTCAGTCTAGTAGGATTATTTCTTACATTATTGGCTACAGTTGGGGTGTGTTAGATGAGTATTGTGACAGCGTTGTTGATTGCAGCCCTCTTGTCTGGAAGAATAAGATTGGATACAGAAATGTTACAAAAGAGGATAAGAAGAGGATTGAGAAAGAGCACGGTCCAAAGGGTTTACAGAAGAGATTCACACAGGAACGAAAAGATCGTGTGAAAAAGATTGTCGATAGGTTTTGTGGTGGTTCAACTGAAGATGAGGACATAAACGACGCAATCGGTATTGCCATGTGGTATTATGTTGATCATGGCTATGGAACCGTACAAAGATAAGGCATGGCTGTACGAACATTATGTTAAGAAGCGGTTGAACTTAACTAAGATTTGCGAGATTTTGAAGAAGTCATACAATATCGAGATGACACCTCAGGGTGTCTATAACTGGGTTAAGAAGTATGACTTGTTAAAATATCGTGGTAAGGGAAGAAACCTTGCTGCTACGTCGAATAGGAGACCTAAGTCCCCAATGCAACAAGAGGTTGAGAGGCGTAGGAGGGAGCAACGTAAAATGACTCAGAAAAGAAAGAAGGGTATGGGAAGATGAAGCGGACAGTTTCAACAAAAGATATTTACACGTTTGCGAAGCTGGATATGATTTATAATCAGGTTCGTGTGATTGAGGCTAAGCAGAATGAGACTAAGTATAAGTGTCTTGGTTCTGGTGAGTGCTGTAGTATTGGTCTTACTATACCGATGGCTGAGTGTGCGAATATTGCTTTTCGTTTGAGGCAGGAATATTATTTGGTTCTTGAGGATAAGGGGCAGGATGCTGCCGATTCTTGGATGAAAGATGTTACTGATGCATTGGTGGAGCGGATGTATGATGATAGCTGGAAGATGGGTGGAGAGAGTGATAAGAAGTGTGCATTCTTTAAGAATGGCTGTACTATTTATGGTTACAGACCTATGGTGTGCAGGACTTTTGGGACTATCACTACTGTAGATAATTACTGTCCTCGCATTAGGAATGCTGCTGGTGGTATTGATTATTATACTGGTGGGGCTGTTGAGAAGGTCGTTAAGCAATATCAGGATGCTTTGAAGGAGTATGCTGAGGGCAAGAATGAGGCTTATGATGTCGTTGTATATATGCCTCTGGGTGTTTTGAGTTTTCTACTTCCAGACGATGAGCTTGAGGCTCTCGCTGAGAAGACCGATCCAAAGTTTTGGAAGGCTGCCGATGGTTGGTTTAACTATCGTGTTCAGTTTGTGAAGGAGCATGGTTATGCTGTTGAGCATCTTAACGAGCAGGCTGTGTCTATTGGTAGAGAATTACGATTCAACCCGGAGGATTGATGTTTGAAGTTGCTTGGATAGATAACTATAATATAAACTCTTCTACCACTAATGGTTACACTTATGCTTCACGAAATTTAATTCGTGAGCTAAGTAAAACAACTTTGATGGTTCACACCCATGAGGATTATTTAGATGACTTGAATCCTCCGAAGTTGCCTGAGGGTATGGGTTATTTTATCAAGTTTGATATTGATTTTGTTGATGTGCTTATCAACAATCAGTTACCTGCTCATTTTCTTAAACCTTTTGGTTATGAAGGTCTTAATGTTGGTTTCTGTTATTGGGAAACGACTAGGCTTCCTATGCATTTTGTTTCTGAGTTAAACCAGATGGATGAGGTGTGGACTACTTCCAAGTGGGCTAGGGATGTGTTTATTGACTCAGGTGTTGATGTTCCTGTTTTAGATTTTAATCTTGGTGTAGACACAAAGACGTTCGGGTTGCAAATAGACGATCCAGACTCCCCTTTCACTTTTATGTCTATTGGTGGTCCTTCTACTAGGAAGAACAGTCAGATGGCCGTAGATGCGTTTTTAAAGCTGTTTGACGGCAATATGGACTACCGTTTGATTCTTAAGAGTTCTGGGCCTCCTGATGCGAGGTTGATTTATGATGGTCATAATTATGGGTTTGTTGGCCAGCATCCTCAGATAGAGGTGGTTGATTACGAACTGTCTGAGCAGGAGTTGTCTGATTTTTATCATCAGGCTCATTGTGTTATTTATCCGACCAGCGGTGAAGGTTGGGGTATGATGCCGTTCCAGTCTATTGCTAAAGGCATTCCTACTATTTGCACTGATGCTACTGCTTGTACAGAGTTTGCGAATCTTTCTATTCCTCTTGATTATTCTTGGGGTACTGACAATATGTCTGGCATTTATGCTGGCAATGGTGAGTGGGCTATACCAAATTTTGATGATTTGTGTGATAAAATGTTATATGTAGCAAAGAACCATAGTGAAGTCAAGGATTTCACAATGCAGGGCGCTTGGTTGATTAGAAATAATTACAAGTGGTCTGACGTAGCTGTTGATTACTACAACGCAATTATTGATTTGGTTTACTGATGAGCGATATCGAAAAAACACCCAGCAAGTCCATTATAGACAAGGTTCGTGATGTAGAAGAGACTGGTCTTCTTCACATCAAGGGTTATAAGAATAATGAGATCGCAAGCCTTTTGGGTATTAATATTACTGAAGTTAAGTACAACATTGAAGAGTACAAGAAGATTATTAATCAGCAGGCTGAGGCTGATCCTTATTTTCTTGAGAGGGTTCAGTACAACACTATCAAGGCTCTTACTGAGTTTGATGAGTTATCAAAAGAGGCTTGGGAGACTATCTCTATCGCAACTGATCACGGCATGGTGTCTGCTAGGATTCAGGCCATCAAGTTAGCTGGTGAGCTAGCTAAGAATAAAGCTCAGCTTCATAAGCTGTTGGGTACTCAGAATTCTGACGGAGATTATATTGCTCGTATGCAGAAGGCGGAGTCTGTTAATGGAATCCTATCTAGAGTTCTTCGTGATGTTATTGCTAAGTTCCCAGAAGTTGCTGATGAGGTTAGAAAAGAACTGGCTATAGCTTTTGAAATTATGGATGAAGAAGAACCTATTGATGTGGATGTTTTGCCAGATGAAGAGACAGGGAATTTTCCCAATTAATGTCAGGAGAAGAGAGTGGATTTTTTCGCAAGTAATGTCAGGGGAAGAGAGGGCTTTTTTGCCTGTTATATGTCTGGAGGCGTGAATGTCTGATTTCATGTCGATGAATCTTGAGTTTAATGATTTTGATCGCCTGCTTAGACAAGATGAATTGAGCGAAGAAGTAGTCCCAATTCAAACTTTTGTGCAAGATAAAAAGTTTCTTGGTTTGCCTCCTTTGTCTGATATACAATTGGAGGTAGTCCGGCACAGCACTCAAATACTTAAGAAACCGACTTTGATGAAACTTCTTGGTGAAGAAGCTGGTGCTGAGTGGTATAGTAAATATACTGACAATGAAGTTATCTGCATGCTTGGCAAAGGCAGTGGCAAAGACCACTGTGCTAGAATCTCTATTGCCTATAATGCTTATCAGCTTCATTGTTTGCGTGATCCTTTGAATTACTACGGAAAGGCAACGGGCGTGTATATTGACCTGTTGAACCTTGCTGTTAATGCCCAGCAAGCTCAAAGAGTGTTCTTTGAGCCTTTGAAAAACTTGTTGTTGTCATCTCCTTATTTTAATGAAGTTGGTTTTGAGCCTAGAGTTTCTGAGATTTTCTTTTTCTCTAGACCTGTTCGATGCTTCTCAGGTCACTCTGAAAGTGAAGGTTGGGAGGGATATGAGGTTTTAACTATCATTCTTGACGAGATTGCTGCTTTCAAAACTGATGCGGAGTTAAAAGGGGAAACTAGATCAAAAGGTTCTGCTTCTGCTATTTACAATATGAGTAAGTTGTCTGTCATGTCTCGTTTCCCTGAGGTCGGTAAGGTAATCCTTTTGTCATTCCCAAGATATAAAGGTGACTTTATTCAGCAGAGATATATAAATTCTAGGGAAAAGAATGAACCTAAAACTTGGTCTATCAAAGCTGCCACTTGGGAAGTCAATCCGACTATCAATCGGGAGGACTTGGAATCCGAGTATATCAGAAATCCGGTGGAAGCACGCGCTAGATTTGAATGTGAACCACCAAATATGGAAGATGCTTATTTTCGTAACCCCGATCTTGTTCGTGAAGCTTTTAGTTATCATGATAATCCTATTAATTCTGAAGGTCACTTTGAACCTTGGTTTAATAGCACAGATGGTCATTCTCGTTATATACATGTAGACCTTGGTTTAAAGCGTGACCGTGCTGCTTTAGCGATGAGTCACTGTACTGGATTTAAGGAAATCAAAACTTCTATGGGTGTCGAAACCTTACCTGTAATCAATGTTGATTTTGTTCATTCTTGGGAAGCAAGTCCGGGTGAAGAAATTAACTTTGCTTCTGTGAGAATGATGATCGTTGATCTTTGTCGTAAGTTTGATGTAAGAAAAGTTACGTTTGACCGATGGCAGTCTGTTGAGATGGTTCAGTCTCTTAGGTCGCAAGGTATTTATGCTGACTTCCATAGTGTTAAGAAGTCTGACTATGACACTTTAATGACTTCTATCTATGACAAGAGACTGCGTGGTTATTGGAATGAGCTACTTGTAGAAGAAGAGTTGCTTAAGTTGAGATTGTTTAGTAATAATAAGATTGACCACCCTAGTACTGGTACAAAGGATTTGGCTGATGCTGTTGCTGGTTCTGTTTTTAATACTGCGCAAAATATGGTTGCAGAGGAAGAAATCGATATCGAGTTGTGGTATCCTGATGAGGTCGATGATGACATGCCTGAATTTGGAACTGTGCAGATTATGAATACTGCTACTGGAGAGTTCCAAGACGGGTTCTCTAAGACAAATTATAATACAGAAGAATTTACAAACTTTATGGAGGAATTATAATGGAAAATCAAGTAGATATTGATGCTGTGATCAACAATTTGGCTCAGAAGGTTACTGCGCTGACTGTAGAAAATTCTGTTCTGCAAGCCAGAGTGCAGACTTTGGTTGCTCAAATTAATGGTGACAACGAAGATCCTGATTCCGGTTCAGATCTTTCCTGAGCCTCAAGCTGAGTCAGCGCCTGATTAGCACATACTAAACTGGCTGAGTATTCAAAGCAATTTCGTTGGCGTGTCCTCCGCTGGATAAACAAATTCAGAAAAAAGGTAGGACATAGGCAAATCGCCTGACTCAAACCTGCTAGGCTGGCTCTGTCGGATTGGAGGTCTGCATCTCCAATTCCAAACACAAATAAAAACCAAAAAACAAAGGATAGAAAAAGTAATGAACACTTTCAATATCAAGCCAGTTGACTCTTTCCCTACGATTACTCGTAGTCGTGCAAGTGAAGCATTGAAGCAGATTATTGATACTCTTATTGAGTCTGCTGAAAAGGGTCAAGTGTTCTCAATTGAGAATGTTGAGGCTGGTAATGTGTACAATTCAATGCAGCAGAGAATTCGTACTCAGGCTAAGAAGCATAACTTGAAGGTTATGATTTCCTTTGACAAGGACAATAGCACTCTGTACTACAAGGCTACTCGGGCTGGCAATAAGGTTGTTGCTACCGCTGAAGTTGCAGAAGAGAAGCCTGCTGCTAAGAAGGCTGCTGCTAAGTAATTTTACTTTTAGAAAAAGCGAAGAAAAGGGGCGGTCGCAATGCGACCGCCCCTTTTTTCGTGTATACTTGCCTGCATGAACGATTCCCCAATTCAAACAGAAGAACAAAGTATCGAGATTACTAGTGATCAAATTAGCTCTTGGTATCCTATGATTGCTATTCCTTGTTACGATCAACAAGTTACTGAGCCATTCTTTATGTCTATGATGAAATCTGTGATGCAGTTTAAAGATTATGGTCTTAATTTTGCGGTGAGCACGGTTTCTGATTCTTTGATTACAAGAGGTCGCAATAGCCTTGTCGCTAAGTTTCTTGCTAATCCTGAATTTACCCATCTGATGTTTATTGATGCGGACATTGGTTTTGATCCTGCTGATATCATGAAGATGTTGTGGCATGACAAAGACATTGTTACTGGTTCTTACCCTATTAAGAACATTGATTGGGATAAGATCTCCTCTCTTGTTAAGAGTGGTGAACCGACCTCTAGTTTGATGTCAAAGTCTCTTCGTTATGTTGTTAACCCTGTTAAGGGCAGTAGTGGTGAAGTTATTGTTGATAATGGAGCTATTAGAATCTATGATGCTGGCACTGGGTTTATGTTGATTAAGCGTGAGGTTTTCTTGAAACTTATTGAGAACTATCCTAATCTTAGATACAAGGATGACACTGGTTCTTTAAGTAAGGAAGAGATGGAATGGACTTATAATCTTTTCTCAGATTACATTGACGAAGATGGTCGTCTGCTTTCTGAAGATTATGGTTTCTGTAGATTCTGGCAGAATATTGGTGGTGAAGTTTGGGTTGATCCTGCTATTGATATGTTGCATCTTGGTCGCATGAGATACTCTGGTCGTATGCTTGATTTTCTTCAAACTGTTGCGAAGCCTAATCCTGAATGAAAAACTTTTGCACGAAGAGAACGATATACTAAACTTATGAAAATAACGAGCCGTAATGTGCTTGGTGTTTTTTTATTTCGGGTAAAAGTTTGTAGTAATGAGATTGGTTCTGATATATATTAAATTTTAGATATCATTTCCCCCTATTTGATTCCCGCAAAAACAAAAACAAAGCGTTTGGCAAAGGCATTTGACGATACATCGTCAAATGCCTTTGTTGCATGTTTGGGCAAAGTCTTTGTGCAAAGTCTTTGTGCAAAGTCTTTGTGGCAGGCAGGCGATTAGGCAGGCGATCAAGCTTTGGGGTAGGCTTTGGGCTAGGCAGGCAGTTAGGCAAGAAAATTAGATTTGTTCTTGTCTTCCTTGCTTTGTGTTTTCAGGCGGATTAGACTTGAGTGCGAAGCACGAAAGTTTTTGATTTACCACCTGATTTCCCAAATCCATTTCCAACTCCATTCCCAAACGAAAGGCAAAACCAAATGCATTTCATATCCGAATCCCAAATCCAACGCATCAAAGATGCGATTATCGGTGTCAATATCAAACTTGGTGACATTGACTATGGCATTATCACAGAGATTTCCGTTGAGGTTGACAATGGCAATCCCACTATCTATGCCGATACCGATACTGGTTTTTCTTTCAATGCTTTTCAGGTTTACCAGATGTATCGCAATCTCTATGAGAATGTACCTGACAAATTTTTCCCCGATGGTTCTGACTATGCCAAAGCGCAGAGTGCGCCAAAGTCAAAGGCAAAGGGTGGTGGTGGTGCTGTCAATGCTGCTGCTATGCCAAAGCATGCTCGTATCGGTGAAGAAACTATTGACATCTCAAAGCGTCCCGGCTGAGAAAGGAATATGACAATGGATAACACAAAGCGTAAGATTGTTGCTCTGTCTTCTGTGAATGTGAAGACTCGTAGTAAGCGAAACAAAAAGCTGAAGAAATGGACTCCGGTTCTGAACTGGGAAAAGCCTGACTTGCCTGATTCTTATTGGGATAAGAATGGGTATGGGCAACCTACTGAGGAAGATTTTGAGTTTGTCAAAGAACAACGTGAAGCGTCGCTTGATGCTCAGAATAAAGATATTGACAGGCAACTAGAACTTTTGGGTGTTCGTATTCAGAATATCAATGCTGTTCGTAATCAGAAAGAAGTAAGGATCAAGTTGTGAATATTCATCGTCAAAAGAATATCAATACTCTTGTAAAGCGTTTTGGTTGGACTGAAAGCTTTGCTTTTGAGTTTCTGATAGAGTTTCGTTATTGCGGTAGCTTCTATAATGCTTATGAACAGACTTTACAGTCTGTTTCTTTGAATCCAAATCAAAAGCCGGATGAGAATCCATTCAAGAAGGGAAGTTGAAATGAATAGGAAAGATGTAATCAAGTCATTGACAAAGCGTTATGGTTGGACTGATCGTTTCGCTGTAGAGTTTCTTTCAGAATCTCGCTATGCTATGAGTTTGTATCAGGCTTATGAAGATGCTTATAACTCGATTTACATTTACAATACGACTGATATGCCGGAATACAATAATCCGTTTATTGACGAAGTTGTTCAGGAAGGAAATTGAGATGACTGATTTGATGAATGAGTTGAGCCGTAAGGTTATTTATTGGGCAAGAGATAACGCTCCTGATGATCTTTATTATGGTACTCCGTATTCGTATTGCCGTAAGGCTTTCAATATGAGTTTCATTTCAGAAAGTGAGTTTGATGCTCTTGAAAAGTATTATGGTAATCTTTGGCATTATCGGGGTGACTGATGAAACAAATAATTCTTGATGGGAAACGAATGCTCGTTGAGTTTTCAGAGCAAGGTGGTGTTGGAAAGTCAATCACATTTGTTGATGGTGATGTTGAAGTCATTATCAAGGTTGACAGTTTTAATCATTTTGTCAATGCAGTCAATATGACTGATGATATGTGGCATGGCCGTGGGAAGGGATAGCAATGGCAATATGTGTTTATTGTGAAGAAACATATTCTGATGAACGTGCAGAAGTCGGTTATGATTACTGTATGTCAGAGGGATGTCAAACCAAAGGTTTAGATAAGTCGGAACGTGAATTTCGTAAGGAATACACTCCGGCTTTGTTGCATAAATGCAACTACTTTTGGGTAAAAAAGTCAGAGTTGAAATCGTTGAATGTAAGGAGTGATTTACTGTGAGTGAAATGAAAGCAAACTGTTTTGTCTGTAATGTCGAACTAGTTCTTGGCTGGGATGCGAGTTTTAATTATGAGGAGAAACTCAATAATCCTGCTGAGTCTTTGATGGCAAATATTTCTGCTGGTTATACATCTCGTTTTGATGGTGCGTATGGCAAGATTTACGTTTGTGATGATTGCTTTGGTGATCGAATTGAGCGTGTTGTTCATCTTGGTGATTATTTTGATAGTTCACCTGACGCAGAAATTATTGAAGAAGCTGAAGAGGTAATTAATTTTGCAGCGGCTAAATTTCGACATCCTTCTAACAAAGGCTTTTGGAACAAAATTCAAGAAAAGTATTGGGAGGGACAATGAGCATCGATTATGATGGTATCAACTCAATTATTGATGAGGCTGTGAATCGGTATGAGTTACGGCTTCCTTCAGTTATTGCTGAGGCAATGAATGATGGTGAAATCACAAAAGCGCAGATTCCTTTTGAATGGGAAATTTGCAATGTTTGTCATGGTGATGGTGGTCATTCAAATCGTCTGGGTGTTATCAATGTTGATGACTGGGATGACGAAGAGTTGGATGGTTACTTTGCTGGTCGTTATGATGTTACTTGTGAGCGTTGCAATGGCTCTGGGAAAATCCGTGTCATTGCAGTTGACTCGTTGCCTGAAGATGTCCAACAGTTTATTGGAGATTATCGTGATGGCTATTCAGAAAACTTGGCAGAGCGTCGTTCTGAAATGATGTGGGGTGGATGATGAAAATTTGGGTTGATGTTGCTTCTGGAACGTATGGCAACGCAGACGATATTGTTTTCGTTGATGTTTCAGATTGGACAAATGAAGAGTTTGAAGCTTTTGGAAATCAAACTGATGATGATCGCTCTTGGTATGCATATGAGATTGCTCTTATGAATGCCTTGAGTCATGACAAAATTGAAGATATTAACAAGGGAGAATAGAAATGGCATTTGAAAAAATTGGTGATGGTGGTTTTATGATCACTGGTGAGGATGATATCAATGCATATCGTATGCTCACTCAAATCAAAGCGTTGGAGTTGGAAGTTCGTACTGGTATGCGTATGAGCAACAAGTTCAATTTGCTGAAGGGATTGAAGGAAGAGTATGGTTTGACTTCTCGCAAGAAAGTTGATGCCATTGCTGAATTGAAGAATTTGTTCCACCAAAAGTATGAAACATATCCATTCAAGGACTGATTATGGAAGAGTATATTTGTTCAAATTGTCAAGAGTATTATGAAGTAGTTCCTGAAGATGCTATCTGCTATGTTTGCGGATGTGATTCTGTTGTGAGTACTGATTGGTATTTCACTGGTTTGGGAGATATGGATTAATTATGAATTGCATTGGTTGTGGTAAGAAAATGCGCAAGCCTCAGTCAAAGGTTTGCCAGAAGTGTGCCCGTAAGCATGAGTTGTTTGATATCAAAACTGCTACTGATTACAGTTTGACAAGTGATGCTACTTTGAATGGAATTGCTTTTCTTCATGCTTGCGGCAATGGTATCTTGGATGCTTTCTTTGAAAAGTGTTTTACTGCTACTGATGCTTATAATGAAGAAACTTGTCGTGAACCTAGTGTTCATGTCAATGATGTTGATCCTGCTTCTGTTGAAGCATATGAGGAGCATGAATCTCATTGGTTTGAGATTTCTATTCTCAAGGAACCTGAAACTACTGTTGCAAGAAAAATGAAAGAAACCCTAGAAAGGAAATTGTCAGAATGATGGAAGAATGGATGCTTGGTCCAACTCCTTGTGATGAGGATTGTGCCCAAGTTGGTGATTTAGATTATCGGAATCGTGCAAAGAAAGAGATGGCTGCTTATGTAAAGCAGTTGATAAGAACTTTCCCTGATGCTCTGGCAAAGGGTGTTTCTTTTCGTCCTCGTTTCTTTTCGCATGATTTTGGTTTTTATGCTGAAGTTTGTATGTCGTTTGATGATGCAGATGAAGAGGCATTTGAACTTGCACGTTTTATAGATATGAATACCCCGGACAATTGGGATAGTGAAGCACTAAAGGAGTTAGATGATGCTTTCTGAATTGAAAACTGACCGTCAGGTCTTTGAGTATGTAAAAAATCATTTGCTGAAACAAAATCAACAAAGCATGGCTGGTAATGGTTGTGTTTATCGTGGACCTCAAGGAAGGTCTTGTGCTGTTGGTTGTCTTATTGCTGATGAGTTTTATGATGAATTGTTTGAAGATGAATGGTTGTATAGCGAAGATGTTTCAAATGCTGTGAGCAAATCTTTGCCTAATTGGTCAGGTTCAAAAGATTCTGTTGTTGATAGTTTTACTGCTCATCGTGAGAATGCTTCTTTGAAGATGCTTTATTTCTTGCAAAACATTCATGATAATTCAGATCCTTATACTTGGGAGCATGATTTGATTGATCTTGAAAGCAAGATTTTTGATGACTATTCACAATATGTTTCTAAAGATATTCATCTTTATGATTGGTATGCTCTTGGCAAAAGGGTTGCTCTTATAACTGAAATTCAAGCAATGAAAGAACTGAATTATGCTTTCTGAATTGAAAACTGACCGTCAGGTCTTTGAGTATGTAAAAGATCATTTGCTGAAACAGAATGAGCAAAGTTCAAGCGGTAGTGTTTGTGTTTATCGTGGTCATGATGGAATGTCTTGTGCTGTTGGTTGTCTTATTGATGATGACCATTATAATCAGGGACTGGAAGACTGTGATGTTTTTGATGGTGGTGTGATTGATGCTTTGTTGGGGTCGGTTGGTAACTGGCTTTTTGAAGTTGATGATTGCCTGTCTGATAAGCGTATTCTTATGCTTCGTTTGTTGCAGAAACTTCATGATTGCACACAGCCTTATACATGGGCATATGATTTGAATGATCTTGAAAGCAAGATCTTTGATGATAATTCTGATTCTGTTTCTGAGGATGCAGTGATTGGTCTTCTTGAGGAAACAGGATTGCTCTCAAAAAAGAAATTCAAGAAGCAAGGGGAATGATGTGATTAGAAATATTATTTGTCCTCGTTGTTTGGGCGGTGTTCCAAATAACGATAGGATTGGTGAATATATTGGTGCATTGAGTCGTACTGATAATGCTACTGAGATTTGTTCTGATTGTGGAACGCAAGAAGGCATGGAAGATTATTTGAATGGCATGGTTATGCCTCAGTCTGATTGGAAGGTGAATTCGTAATGGAATATGAAGAGCGCATTGTTGCTATGGCAAAAGAATGTTTGAAGCGACCTGATGATTTCGGTTGGTTTGGTGGTGACGAAATGTTTGTCACTTGGTCTTTTGCTGGAATCAATCTGGCTGTGAATTCTGGTGATGTTCTTCAGGAATCAAACTTTCATGTTATCAGCAAGGATTTGATGGATCGTTTCCCTGATGATTTTGACATTGCTGGTGTCAAACATTGGGCTGTTGGTCCAATGGATCAATTGCGTGTTCGTGTTTTGAAGAATGAAGGTAAGATTGAATATGATAATTTGACTGAGGCTTTTCATGCTTTGATGGAATGGCACGATGCTTTGGAAAGTTATCCTGTTGCTGATGAATCAGATTTATATGAGCGTGAGTATGAAGCAGAAGTTAAAGATGTTGCTTGGAGACTGCAATATACTGAGCCTTTGAAGTATTTGATTCATGTTGCTGGTGATTATGAAGAACTTGCTGGTGATTTGATTTATGAAATTAATCAAAGTGATTATACTTCTTATCATGAACCTGCTTCTGACGAAGAATTGTTAGAAGCTGCTTTTGAACTTGGTCTTTGTCTGTTTGATGAGGCTGAGTTTTGGAATGAGTGGGCTGAGAACAATAAGAAAGTTATTGTTTGGAATCATTACACTAATCTTGGTGGCAAGTATAAGCAAGTCCCTGGCCAAATGAAATTGGAGGTTTGAGATGGCTAGTAAGTCACAGAGTTATTCCTATCTTTGTTCTAATTTGAAGAAGATGGGTTATGATGGTGATTTGGAAGATATTCGTGAGATTAAAAAGTTTCTTGCGAAGAATTCAGATCATGTTTTGTATCCGAAGGCTATTGGTCATTGGAATGACGTTTTGAATAACTCTTATGTTTACAGAGAGTTGCCTACTGATAGGTTGCGTTCAAGTTCTGCTTTGTTTACTAGTGTTTATGAAGGGAGAAGGTGATTATGAATTACGATGAAGATTATGATGATCCTCGTCAAAGGTGTCGTCATGGAAACTTTATTGGTTCTTGGTGGGGTCCAGATTATATGTGTGGTGATTGTGAGATGGATATTATTGATCCTTCTCTCAATGATATGTTGAAATTCTGGCATGACCATATTCGTGATATTGATAAAGGTGAGCGATATGTTGAAGATTTTATTCGACGTTTGCTTGTCGCTAAAGATGAGATTGATCCTGATTCAAAAGACGTGATTGCTCGTTGCTATATGGATTCTTTGGATCAGTATGCTAAGTCCAAAGAAAAGGCTATGAATGAGTGCCAAAGTCTCGTTGATCAGTATGCTGATCTTTGTGATCCTGAGTTGGGTTACGATGATCATGATATTTTAAGAAAATACCATAGGCAAGAAGTTGATAAGTTTCTTGCTGAAAACGGTTTACTCAACTAAAGGAGATAGTTATGAGTATTAGTAATTTTAGATTGACTGACGATGAGTTGTTAATCTTGAAAAGAAATATTGATAAGTTAGTTATTGCTTATCATGAGCATGATTCATTTAGTCATCTTGACGATTTGGATTTTACAATTATGCATCAGGATATGGCTACTTTATCCATGATTCATGATGATATTGAATTGTATTTTGATGAGATGGAAAGACGAGCATCTGATCAAATGGTAATAGAAGATAATATTGAGCTAGGAATGGAGTGATTGAAATGCCTAATTGGTGTATGAATACAACGAATGTTTATGGTTTGACTGATAACGTCAAAGCCTTTGAAGAAGCAATTAAGGATTGTGGTGATGGTGGTTTTATTCGCCATCTTTATCCCATTCCTGAAGTATTGGCAAACACTCCTGCTACTTTTGTAGATTTGGAAAATCCTGTTCATCCAAATTGGGTAAATCTTGTTGCTGATGGCACTTGGACTCAAGAAGAATATGATCAGCGTGCTGCTGAAGCAATTGCTTCTGCTCAAGTTTACAAAGACAATATTGAGAACTATGGCTACAAAGATTGGTATGATTGGGCAATTAGTAATTGGGGTACTAAGTGGGGCGATCATGAATTGATTGTCAGTGAGATGTACCTTAATGATGAATATACTTCGACTTTAGGATTGGAGTATGAAACTGCTTGGGGTCCGGCTTTAGATGCTTTGAATCATATTTCTACTATGTTCCCAAAACTTATTTTCTACACCTTTTATCGTGAAGAAGGAATGGGTTTTGCTGGTTATTACAAAGTATGCAATGGTGAAGTGATGATGGATACAAGTGCAGAATTTATACCTAATGAATCTGATTATGATCATATTCTTATGATGGAAGACGAGCGGGAAATTGAAAGGATGGTAAAGTAATGAGTTATTTAGAAGATGCTTACAATAAACATAAGGATCAGATGCCAGATGGTGTTGTTGATGCTTCTGGTTATATTGATGTAGTTAAAACTATTGTCAATAGTATTTCTCATCTTGACAATAAGGATACATCTGAGAACATCAAGTTTATGACTACGATCATGGATATCTTTATGAGTGAAGACTTGGAAATTGATGTTGATAAGATTATGGAAGCTATAACAGCTATGGCTTTTGTTGTTACGACAACAATGCAGTTTGCTAATAATCTTGATGATGAGTTTGTTTCTAAGTACATCAATTCGATGAATGATAATGTACTTCCTGTTATGGAAAAGGAGGCGCGTGCAATCCCTTATTGGAACGAATAATGAAAAGGAATGGTTTTCTGAAGCGAAATGTAAGGGTAAACTCGATCTGTTTTTTCCAGATGAAGATGATCCTGAAAGCCGTAAGAAAGTCTTTCAAGCAAAGTCTATATGTAAGAGCTGTCCGTCTAGATTGGAATGTTTGACGTGCGCTGTTGTGAATATAGAAAAATTTGGGGTATGGGGTGGATTGACAGCAAGACAAGTTTCAAGACTCAGAAACCAAGTAGGAATAACAAATGAAGCAAATATCCGTAGGTACATCCAAGAGAAAGTTATTAATGTTTAATCAAGATGATTTTGATGAAGTGTTTGATGCAATTAAAGAGAAAGAGCAGGTGAGTGATGAGTCTTATGAAAGGTTCTTTGAATATTTTGACATGATGTCTGAGAATCTTGTATTGTCTGATTTCCCGACTGCTCAAGGTCGTGCTAGGTTTATGATGACTAGTATGAATATGATGTTCGGTGATAATGGTGAGATGGACATTGACAATGCTGCTGATGTTGTTATGACTATGGCAACTCATTTGAACATTGCTGTTTCTCACATTGAAGACAAGGAAAGGTACAATTATTATCTTTTGAATGAGGCTATGAATGGACTCCGATGACGGTGATGATATTGATCTGACTTTTGATTCTTTTATTACTGCTAGTGAGGTTCGAAAGATTTTGAATGTGCAAATCTTTGAACCTGAAAGTGGTGATGAGGAAGATGAGTAAGTCTGCTTCTTATTTGCAGAAGTATTGGTTTGCTAGAGGCTTTCATGATCGTCTGGTTTTGACGGAGAGAGATGTTCCTTCTATTGAGTTGGTTGAATATCTTGAAGAAGTTTCTGGTGTAAATGTTTTAAAAGAGTATGAGCTTGGTTATGAGCAAGCAGAAAAGGATAGAGTAAACAATGTCATCTGAATTGTCATGTGCTCAGCGTATTGCTGATCGCTTGTCTAGCAGAGAAGAGGATTTTGAAAAAATCTTTGATGCTATGGATAATGATCAGGAATATGAGGGTCAAGATGCTTATGATGCCTTTTATGAGTATGCGTTAGGCATCTCAAATTATGAGGTTGTGAGAATCGATTTGTCTACTGGCGGTCCGGCTGATTGGTTGGAATGCATTGTTGATCGTAACAGTTTGGTTAGGGTTGATTATCATTTTGCTGATTGGTTTGATCATGCTGAGATGTTAGTTAGTGAAGATTCTGCATTGTGGAGATATGCAGAAGCAAATGTTGAGTCAATACTGTTTAGCTGAATAGGAGAAAATGAAATGGAAGAGATGCAAAGCACTACTGCTTGGGTTCAAGCAAATAATTATACTGAGGGTTCCTCAATCACATCACAGGAGAATGAAATGACAGAACAGAATGTTCCTGATACGATGAAGTCTTTGCAAGACATTATTGCTGACTTTGTTATCAAAACTGGTGGTTTCAACAATCTTGTTGAGTCAAAAGTTGATGATGTTATTGGTGATATCAATTTTGATGATCACATTGACTATCAGCATATCGCTGAGAAGGTGAATGAGAATCTTGATCTTCGTGAAATTGCTAGCGAAGTGAATGATTATATTGATGTAGATGATCTTGCTTCAAGTGTTGTTCATGAGATTGATTACAGCGATCTTGCTAGCAATGTTTCTGATTATCTTGACATGGATGATATTTCGTTCAATGTTCGTTCTGATATTGATTTCAATGATGCTGCTTTTGATTTGTTGAATCAGTATGATCCTACTCGTTCTTGTTCAACTGGTGATAAGTTTACTGAGGCTGTTGCTAAAGCTATTGGTTATTTGATTGAAACTAATGCTCTTGTGATTGGTCGTCTTCGTAGTTATGATGCTACTGTTTCAAATATGACTGATGAGCAAGTTCAGGAAGAGGTTGCTTCAAATGATGGTTATGAGGCTTCTCTTTATCAATCAGGTGTTGCTGAGAATGGTGCTGCCATTATGTCTGAGATGAAGATCCCGAATGATGATTTCATTTACAATTTGCTGAAGCGTGTTGTGAATGATCTTGTTTCTCAGTATGTTCCTACTTTCAATACTGATCAATTTATGCGTATCCGTATGGAAGCGAAGGCTTTCGATATCTACAACGAAATGAAGGAAGGGTGATATGACAAAGTATATCCGTATCCGCAATGTGTCGGGGCATGACAAAATGATTGTCCCACGCATTGCTTTGGAAAAGCTTGGTCTTTCGACAAAGCGTGATGATGCTGAAACGATTGGTCGTTTTGGTTCTGGCATCAAGTATGCTCCGATTGCTGCTTTGCGCAAAGGTTGGGAATGGTGGTTTGTTGGTTCCGATGCCAGAGGTGCATACCATTTGCAGTACATTGTCGAAGAAGAAGATGGTGTTGATTGTGTTTGGTATCAGTATGGTGATGGTGATGTTAAACCTTCATCTTTTACTCTTGGTGCTGGTGAACTTTCTTGGACTGATTCTTTCCAGATTATTCGTGAGCCTATTGCTAATGCGATTGATGGCACGAAGACTCATGGTGGTGAGTGGTCTTATGAGATTGTCAATGGGATAAGCCCAGCTAATGAATACACTTTTGATGTGTACATTACTGCTTCTCCTGAGTTGATGAATGTTGTCAACAATATTGATGCTTACTTCTCTTTCAACAAGATTCCTCTGTATAAGTATGGGAATACAACTATTCATCGTAGCTATGATTTGTCTTTGCGTGTGTTTAGCCAGAATGTCTTGGTTGCACACAAAGACAATATGGCTTCTTTGTTTGACTATGAGTTTGACAGCATCGATTTGAATGAAGAACGGACTGTGAAGTCCGAGTGGGATTTGGGCTGGAAGATTGGAAACTCTATTGCTCAGCTTAACGATGAAGATTTGGTTTCTAAGGTTATCAAAACAGCAGTCGTTCAAGAAATGTTTGAGTGGTCAGATTCTGTTGCAAGTCATTATGACAATTGGACTTTTGCTGCTGATTGGGATTTCATCTTCAAAGGAATTTATGGCGACAACGCTGTTATCTTTCCTGCTGATGGTTTCGCATCTTCGGTTTCTAAGAATTTGAAACTTCGTGGAATGACTCCTGTTGCTGTCGCTACTGAGAATGGCTATAAGCTTCTTTCTTCTGCTGGCATCAGTTGTTATATGGATGTCCTCGGTGAAGATTATGAGTATGATATCGAAGATGATATTAGCAAGCATCCTGTTCTTACTGAGGCTATGAGAATAGTCTTGGAAGTTGAACCGGGTATTGCAAAGTATATGGGAAGAGGTGGCGTTCTTTGTGGCGATGCTGCTCATGATGTCAAAGGTTTGACTTTGAACAAGGACAATCCAGATACTTGTCGGATTGTTGTTTCATCTGAACATTTGAAGGATGGTTCTCTTTCTGACATTGTTGCAACTTTGATTCATGAGTTTGATCATGCCTCTACTGGTGTTGGTGATGGTTATTCTGATGAAGGGGTTAAGTTCAGAGATATTGCTGATAAGCGTATTGGTCGGATGATTGTTGATAATTACAAGCCGAATCCGTTCTTTATTGAAGATGGCGTGGTATGCTGTCGGGTGTCAGATATCTCTCAAATTGGTGATGACCTTTCTGCTGTTACTGAGTATGTCAGTGTTCTCGGATGTTTCCTGATGAAGATTGGTAATTTCATTTTGAAAGTTTCAGGTGACAATGTGGAACAGAACTTTGGTCATGAGCACAAACCCCATTTTGCTCAAAATGCTACTGTTGTCACTTATCCTACTTTTATCAATGTCGAATCTATTGAAGTTCTTTAAGGAGTAACTGTGTGGGAATTTAAGCTTGCTAAGTGGTTTGTTATTGGTACTGTTTTAATGGTTGCAACTGCTGCTGCTCCAATTATGCTTATTGGAGCTTTGGGTTTGTTGTTTGTTTTTATGTTTATGGGAGTTTGATGCCGAAGTTTAATAATTATTATGTTGTTGAGTTTCGATATCCTGTTGAAGTTCAGGATGCCGAAGGAGTTTCGCAGGCTGTATCAAAGGCTCTGAGAATGTGTGAGAGGGTTTGGGGTTTCAAACCTGATGGATGGCACGCAAGGGTTTTTGAATACAAAACAGGAGAAGCGACTGTTGGTTTAGCAAAGGAATACTTTTACAATCCCAACTCGCATTCCTACCGTGAAATATTTAAGAATATTGGATACCATCAGGACATGGTTGAAAAAGGTTTGACCCCTGATGATATCCCAGATTATGACAAGATTATCCCAATGGCTTCTATTGATGAGGAGGATTTCCCAGTTGAACTTGAGAATGAGAGTGAGTGAAGTTGATTCCACTACTATTAGCGCAATAGAGTGGGCTAAGTATGGTGTTGATGTTATTGAAGATATTAACAACATAAAAGGATATTTGAGAGCTACTTTTACTAATGGAACTAGGTATGTTTACAAAGATGTTCCGTTGACTACTGCTCTGGCTATTTTTAATCCTAGTGGTGGAAATTATTCTGTAGGCTCAAACTTTAATGAGCATATCAAGTCCGCTAACTTTGAATACACAAAGGAATGAGTAAGAAGCTAACTTGCGCTGGCTGTTTGGATGAATATCCTAGATCTAATTTCACTGAGTACCGCAAGAAAATGTGGTGTGGCAAAGAAACTTGTCGTGAAGTTATTGATGAAAAGGTTAAGCATAAAAACTATCGTCGCAAGGAAAAGAAGATTGCTAATGGTACATGGAGAAATGGTGTAGAGCAAGAAAAGCGGACTGCTATTCTTGAACGTGATCAGTATAAATGCTCTCGTTGTCGCAAAGTTTCTCATGATTTTGGAGCGATGCAGGTTCATCACATTGTTCCTGTTTCTGAAGGTGGTGGCGATGAGTATGGTAATCTGATTACGTTGTGTACTTTATGCCATACCAAAGTGCATCAGATAGGATGGGAGGAATACGTTGAGCCATTTCAAAAGATTGTTATCAACTTGGAAAAAGACTACCAAACCCAATGAAGAAAGGTCTCTGACTTTTATTTCTAAATGGGTTGACTCTCTTCATAATGAAATGAAACGTCATCGTGGTGATAGTGAGTTTCAGGCTGATTTGCTTGATGCTGCTGCTATTTATTTCAATGACACATTTACTGACAGGGAGAAAGTCGATGTTTTTATTTACACCTTAGGAAAATTAGGTCGTAAATAAAATATTGGTAGCCCCAATAGCCCAATGGCAGAGGCAGAAGACTTAAAATCTTTAAAGTGTGGGTTCGAATCCCACTTGGGGCACTATGAAAAACAAAATTGCCCCGAGATGGGTGCTTCAAACAATATCAGTAATGGATCACAAAGGAGTAGATATCCATGATTGGGAGTCAGTAAAAAGCTTTCTGTCATACGGTTACATGTTTGATATGCTAGAATGGGTAAAGGATCATAGGCAAGAATATACATATGCCATTATGTCCAGACAGCACAAGGATATCGACTTCTATTATGGAGAACAAGCCTGAGTATGAAGAAATTTATGCAGATTTAGTTCTTGAACTACTGACAGCTTATATGTTAGATAAGAGTGATGACTCTAGTTTATCAATAGAACTTATGGAATCTGTTAGAAAAAACTCAACACTTGTCGGTAGCGGTATGATGCAAGGTCTGGTTTTTTCTTCTATTATACATATGGCTTTGATGATAACTATGTTTAGTATTGTTACTGGAAGATCTCGTCAAGAGGTTTTGGAAATGTATGCTGCTGGTTATCAAACAATGAGAGATGAAGTTTCTCTTATGCCTCAAGTTCATCCCGACTTTGTAAATAAGCTTGTTGATGAACTTGATAGTCTGTTCTGATTATTAGCCGGATGGTCCGAACGGTTTGACGGAGGAAACCTTATAAGTTTCTTGAACAGGTTCAATTCCTGTATCCGGTACGATTCTCAAAAAGGAGGTAACTTACTATGAGAATTATTGTATTATTAGTTATGGCGGTAGCGTCATTATCTTTTTCTATTGGAAAGGACGTAGGTGAATCACAAAGTAAAAGTGAACAAGAGATGGTGGTCAGCACTGCTGTTGTTTCTTCTGGTTATGTAGGAAATCCTCTTATAATTGAAGACTTGTCTGCTGATATGCATGATAGTGAAACTATTATTCCTGCATATCCTGATTTGCCTATCGGTGTCACTTATGAGACAAC